>JACCDQ010470301.1_pt1 | contig 55606 bp, 58 predicted proteins | sample 7446031 | NCBI WGS metagenome assembly JACCDQ01 (sample SAMN15323442, study PRJNA562643) | freshwater metagenome | isolation source: river surface water | place: USA:Blue River Watershed | collected 2017-08-17
AAGCAGGTTATCATTCTTTTCTTCTAACATTTTTTCAATGTATAAGGTTACTAAATTATTCCAGTCGAAAGATACTAAACCGCTTTTGAACTACAAAATAAATCCCTTATTTATCATCGTTTTAGGTTGAATATGAACGTTTTTTTTAGCTTCTGCTTTTGTTGAAGGCTAGAAGCTTTTAAATGTATAGGGTTTCGTTTATTCAAAAACGTATGTAAGTAATTTGTTGTTTGCAATAATCTTACTTATTCCAAATCGCCCATGCTTTCTCTGCTTGAAAAATAAGCATATCCAATCCGTTTTTAGTTTTAGCACCTTGTAATTGCGCTTTTTTCAAAAATTGGGTTTCGGCAGGATTGTAAATTAAGTCGTAAGCGATGTGTTTTTTTGTAAAAAACTCATACGGAATTTCGGGATAAGCCCCTGTATTTGGACTGGTACCTACGGGAGTTGAATTAATAACGATTTGGTATTCGTCAAAAACTAAATCCGTAATTTGGTTATAACCCAAAACAGTTTCGCTCGCTTGTCTTGAGACGAAAGTATACTCAATTCCTAATTCGTCTAGGGCAAAAGCCACTCCTTTGGAAGCGCCACCAGTTCCTAAAATCAATGCTTTTTTATGATGGGATTCCAGCAAAGGTTCTAACGATTTTTGAAAACCATAATAATCAGTGTTATAGCCTTTTAGTTTTCCTTTTTTGGTAAATTTGATGGTGTTTACAGCTCCAATTTTACGTGCTTTTTTAGACAATTTATCTAGAAATGGTAACACCGCTTCTTTATAGGGAATAGTTACATTCATTCCGATCAAATGGTCGTTATTTTTTATTACGTCCAAAAAAGATTCGATTGTTGGAATATCAAAATTTTCGTAAGTGTATCCTTCTAGATTTTCTTTTTCAAATTTTTCGGTAAAATAACCTCTAGAAAATGAATAATTGATATTGCGTCCCAATAAACCGAAACGTTTTTTAATAGGTGGTGTCATGCTTATTTTTTGTGTTTTGCAATATAATTTTGAACCTTTTTTTCTTCCCAAACCATTGGAAATAAGTCTTCGATAAGAATGTAATTATCAAAGTTCAAACGCAAACCATTACTTAAATGAAATTTCGCTTTGGTGGTGTCTTGAATCATGAAATACAGTCCAGCCAAACGGTATTCAATTTCATTTTCTTCAGGGAAATATTCAGTCGCTTGTAATAAAGTATGAATAGCATTTTCAAATTCGCCTAAAAACTGAAGAATATCAACCCAAAACAACCAAGTGTCTAATTGGTAATCACCAAATTCAACTGCCTTGCGGTAACCAAATTCTGCTTCTTCAAAGAAATTTAACTGTTTATTGATGGTAGCATAGCGCTTCCAGTACATTTGATTTTGATTGTCAATAGCCAATGCTTTATTCACATAAAACAATGCTTTTTGAAAGTTTTTTTCACGAACGTAAAAATCGGTGATCGCAATCCAACCTTTATCTAAAAGTGGGTCTTCGTGAACTGTTTCATTATAATATTTAATTGCTAAAGCAGTATTTCCTAATCGTTCGTGGCATTTTCCAATGCGAAGCAAGGCATACGATGTGGCATCGTCTAATTCGATGGTTCTTTCATAGCTTTCAATAGCTTCTTTGTAATGTTTTAAGCGTTCCAAAGCTTTAGCTTTTTCCATGAAAGCGCCCATGAATTCGTCATCAATCAAAGTGGCATAGTTAAAAGCGCGAATGGCTTCTTCGTATTCTTTTAATCCGTAATGCAAGCGCCCCACTTGGTGCCACGCGATTTCACTATACGGATTTTTTTCAATGTATTGATTTAAGTATTGAATGGCTTCTTTGTTTTGGTCCAAAAACTCAAAGCAATATACCACGTTGTACAGAGCTGATTGATCTTCAATGTCTTCTTCCAAACATTTGATGAAACTGTCTTTGGCCATTTCTAAATTGTCCATAAAAAGGTATTCCATCCCAATTAAGTTATAGACATCGGCATAATCATCGGTGTACTTTAAAGCTATTTTTAAGAGTTCAACCGCTTTTTCATGCTGGTCTCTTTTGGAACAAATATTGGCTTTTTGAATGTAAATTTCTTCGTTATTAGGCTCAATGGCATACAACTCGTTGAGCATTTTATCGGCAACATCTAATTGGTCTTCGTAGACTAACATTTCAACTTGAACCAATTTTAAACCAGTGGATTTTGGATGTTGTTCTAAGGCTAATTTTAATGCTTTTTTGGCCAAAGAAGTTTTTCCCGTATCGATGTAGTGAAGGATGATTTCTTCAAATTCTTCCGAGTCAAAAAACAAGACTTTGTTGGTCTTTAACATCGACTCAAATTTGGAAAGAGATAAGTTGTAATCTTCTTCTTCGTTGCTTAATTGCATACTGTTTTGTTTTTGATTTTGGCCTAAATAAAATTAGGAAAATAGAATTGCTACTTGAGAAAAAGAAAGAATTGTTGTGAACAATTTAATTAACAAAAAGGAAGTTGAAATGTACTATATTTTTTTAGCGACTTCATTCATCACTTCGAGTAAAATAGCACAGCCTTCTCGTATTTCTTCTTCAGAAATAGTGAGAGGTGGTGTAATTCGAATAGCGCAACTTTCAAAAAGCAACCAGAATAAAATCAATCCTCTATCTTGACATTTTAAAATAACTTCATTGGTAATATCAGCGCTTTTTGTCATGGCTGCCAACATTAATCCTTTTCCTCTAACTTCTTCTATCAAAGGGTGTACCAAGAGTGATCTGAAAAGCTTTTCTTTTTCCAAAGCTTCAGCCATAAGAGAAGTCTCGGTAATTTCTTTTAAGGTAGCTAAACAAGCTGCTGCTATGACAGGGTGTCCTCCAAATGTAGTGATGTGTCCTAATTTTGGATCATGACTTAATAAATCCATCATAGTTGCCGAAGCGGTAAACGCACCAACCGGCATTCCGCCTCCCATACCTTTTCCCATTACAACAATATCAGGAACGACATCAAAATTTTGGAAGCCAAAAAGTTTTCCAGTTCGTCCAAAACCAGGTTGAATTTCATCTAAAATCATCATCGCGCCCACTTTGTTACAGCGTTGACGTACTTTTTTCAAAAAATCATTTTCAGGTTGTATGAATCCAGCACCTCCTTGAATAGTTTCAAGTAAAATTCCAGCTGTTTTAGTGGTGATTTTCTCTAAATCAGCTTCGTTATTGAAAGTAATGAATTCGACATCTGGGATTAAGGGTCTAAAAATTTGTTTGCGTTCTTCAAATCCCATCACACTCATGGAACCCATAGTGTTGCCATGGTACGCATTGTGACACGAAATCAACTGGCTCCGACCAGTAACACGACGGGCTAGTTTGAGCGCCCCTTCGATGGCCTCTGTCCCCGAGTTGACTAAATACGTTTTGTTTAATGGCTCAGGTAGGAGTGAAGCCATTAGTTTACAATACTCCACTGCCGGACTTTGCGAATATTCGCCATATACCATCACGTGCGAATACAAATCCAATTGGTCTTTAATGGCTTGGTTGACTCTTGGATGCTGGTGACCTAATGAACAAGCAGAAACACCTGCTACAAAATCCAAATAACGGTTATTGTTGGTATCGTAAATATACGATCCTATAGCATGAGAAACCTCCATTCCTAGTGGGTAAGGAGAGGTTTGTGCTTGGTATTGTATAAAATCGTTGTTCACTGTATGTATTTTTTAATTGCTCTTGAAATTGAAATTTGATTTTTTCTATTGCTATTTCAATGGCTATTTCTTCTTCTTTTTATCGTAATCCAAGGTTTCTTTTCGTACTTTCATCGGGACATTTTTCTTGTCTTTTTGTGCCTTGGCTTGCTTGGCTATTTTTTCATTATCCTCATTCTCTTCAGGCGGAAAAATATCGTCTTTGGATTTGATTCGTTCTTCGCCGCGCCAAATGAAACCTTTGAATTTTCGATCATTTTCGGCTAAGTCTTTTTCAGGAAATAAATCGCCATCTACTTGTTGGAAAAAGGTAATTTCATCCACTTCATTTTTATTGAACAAAATGTTGATTTTACTACTTTTATTTTTGTTGATGCCAATGAGTTCGTGAGCGTCATTTCGCATATAATATATTACTTCGGTGTTTTTTATGATATCTACATTGTGTAATTTACCTTCTTCAAATTTGCCAAAAAGATTTTGTCCCTTTATCTGGTTATATCCTGTACCCAGAGTGTCTTTGGAAACGAGGAATGTATTGTTTAATACTTTGAGCGAATCTAATTTTTGAGTAACATTGTTACCAATGAGATGCATGATGTCTCCTGTTATTTGGCTTTCTCCATTCCAAAGAATAGGATGTCCAATTAATTTAGTCAATGCTATTTTAGAACTTGAATGTATCGAATCGCATTTGCCACTCATGTCTTTTTTGAAAAAACGAACGTTGTTGAAAGCGCGAATAATTCGGTTACCTTCTTTTCCTGTGACCATTAATTTTTTTCCGTGTATGTAAACGGAGTCATTTTCGACAAAGTTAATAGCAACGGCTCTTTTGGTCACAAAAAGAGAATCTTTTTTCTTGTACATTTCGGCATAATGCCCTTTCACAATGCCGCGATTGATGGAATCGGTAATTTTTACATTGCGAGAGGCTGAGGCAAATTCTTTGTTCCGGTCATAATACAAACTGTCACCGCGGATGATTCGGTCGTCGTATTTGATGTAAGATTTATTTAGAAAATGCGCTTTGTTCTTCTTGGTATCGTAAAATCCTTTTTCGGTATAAATATAATTGGCCTTGCTGGTAATAGTGGAAGGTCCTAATAGATAGGAGTGTCCCGAATTACTATAATAATCTAAATGGTTTGATTTGATGACATACGTAGGATTGGTAATCGTAACTTCGGTCAAAAATTGAAACTTTTTTTCAGGCACATAGTATTTTCCTGATTTGCTTACTAAGGTATTTTGTAAATTGGTAATGGTGCCTTTAGTGTTGTAAAAAACTTCTTGTGTGTTTCGGTCAAAATTAATAGTGTCTGTTACCAATGTGGCTTCGGGTGAACTCATTACGGCATCGCCAGTTGCAAATGCTTTTTTTACATTGCCGCTGTATTCGGCATATTTACTATTTAAAAATAAGGTATCGCCTTGAACTAATTGTACGTTTCCAAAGGCTTTGATGTAATTTTCTTTTTGAAAATAATAGGCTTTGTTGCAGGTTAAAACTACTCCGTCATGATTGACACGTACATTTCCAGTTAATAAAAAAGCATCAGGAATTTCTACTTGATTCACATCAGCAAAATCAGAATGTTCTACCATGATTTTTTTAGGAGTTTGCCCCAATAGGTTTGAAACAAACATAAAAAATAGAGCCAAAAAGAGTGTGAATTTAAGTTTTTTCAAGTCCAATTATTTTGGGCATAAAATTAATCAAAATGTATGAAGCACAAGTCGATTTAAGAAATATTTATAAACCAATCATTAACTGATAGTTTCTCCAAATAGAAGACTTGCGAATGTTTCAAAAAGATTTATATTTGTCAATAAGCTTAAATGCTATTGAACTATGAAAAAAATTACTTGTATTGCTGCTCTTGTCTTTTCTCTGCATAGTGGAGCGCAATCCCATAATAAAAAAAATAATACTCAAAAAATGACAACTTTTCCCACTCACAAAGCAGTAGTATATCAAGTTTTTACTCGATTATTCGGAAATACAAATACCACTAACAAGCCTTGGGGTACGATTGAAGAAAATGGAGTAGGGAAGTTCAATGATTTTACGGACAAGGCCCTACAAGAAATTAAAGATTTAGGAGTTAGTCATATTTGGTATACTGGGGTTCCACATCATGCTGTTATTCGAGATTATACAAAGTATGGTATTTCAAATGATGATCCTGAAGTGGTAAAAGGAAGGGCAGGATCACCGTATGCTGTGAAGGATTATTATAATGTGAACCCTGATTTGGCAGTCAATCCTGCCAATCGTTTACAAGAATTTGAAGACTTAATAGCACGTACACACAAAGCGGGATTGAAGTTGATAATCGATATTGTTCCTAATCATGTGGCCCGAAAATACGAAGGCAAAAATAATCCAGCAGGAGTTAGAGATTTTGGTGCAGATGATGATGTTACGGTGGAATACCATAAAGACAATAATTTCTATTACATCCCGAATACCCGTTTTGAATTGCCAGACGGAATCACGCCTTTGAATGGCGAAGTCAATCCGTTGATTGAAGGTAAATTTCAAGAATTTCCTGCTAAATGGACAGGAAATGGTTCTCGTTTGGCTAAGCCAGATAAAAACGATTGGTATGAAACGGTAAAAGTAAATTACGGTATTCGTCCTGACGGAACGAAAGATTTTGCGGAACTTCCTACAGGTTTTGAATCCAAAAGTTGTCAAGAGCATTTTGATTTTTGGAAAGATAAAGAAGTGCCAAGTTCTTGGAAAAAATTTCGCGCTATTGCTGAGTATTGGTTGGCAAAAGGAGTTGACGGTTTTCGGTATGATATGGCCGAAATGGTACCGTATGAGTTCTGGAGTTATATGAATTCAGCTATTAAAGTACAAAGACCTGATGCCTTTTTATTAGCAGAAGTGTACAATCCAAAAGAATACCGAAATTATATTCGCTTGGGCAAAATGGATTATTTGTATGACAAAGTGGAATTGTATGACAAGTTAAAAGACATTGTGCAAGGTCGAAGTCAAACCGACCCAATTACAGATATCCAAAAAGGATTGGCTGATATAGAGCATCATATGTTGCATTTCTTGGATAATCATGATGAACAACGTTTAGCAAGCCCTGAATTTGCAGGTTCGGCAGAAAAAGGAAAACCATTGATGGTGGTTTCGGCTACAATTAGTACTTCGCCCACGATGATTTATTTTGGGCAAGAAGTAGGCGAGGCAGGTAATGAAAATGGCGGTTTTGGAACGCATTCTAGAACCTCTATATTTGATTATGTAGGTGTCCCAAATCACCAACGCTGGATGAATGGGGGTAAATTTGATGGAGGTCAATTATCCGCTTCAGAAAAGGAGTTGCGTGATTTTTATAAAAGAGTGTTGAACTTTACTTTAAAAAGTTCCGCTTTGATGGGATCTTTCCAAGAGATTCATGGATTGAATAGATATGCTACGGCGGGATATTATCCAGAAGTATACTCGTTTGTGCGTTGGTCAAATACAGAAAAGTTGATTGTTGTTTCTAATTTTTCATCGGTACATACCAGTCATTTTGAATTGAAAATCCCAGAAGATGTAATTCAAAAATGGCATTTAAAAGACGGAAAATACACTATAGTTGATCAGTTGTATCAAAAGAGCACTTTGACTTTAGAAGTAGTTCATGGACAAGGAAAAGTACGAATAGCTATTGAGCCTTTAGAATCGTTTATTTATCAGTTGCAGTAATCGTAAAAGGCTATTTTGCGATAGCTTCCTCGTAATTTTCTTCGACTTTACTCCAATTGATCACATTGAAAAAAGCATCGATGTAATTTTTTCTTTTGTATTGGTAGTCCAAATAATACGCGTGCTCCCAAACGTCCAAGACTAAAATAGGTTTTCCTTGTACTTTAGCATTTCTCATCAAAGGATTGTCTTGGTTGGCAGTGCTTGTTATTTGTAGCTTTCCTGAACGATCCACAATTAACCAAACCCATCCTGAACCAAATACTTTATTAGCTTCGCCTTTAAATTGTGTGGTGAAATTATCAAAAGATTCGAAATCTTTTTCGATAGCTGTAGCTAAAGAATCCTTAGGCTGCCCTCCAGATTTTGGCTTAAGACATTTGAAGTATAACGAATGGTTGTAATAACCCCCTGCGTTATTTCTTTGTTCTTCATTGCTAGTGTCTAATTGCGACAGTACTTCTTCAATAGTACTGTTTTCCAAATTAGTTCCAGCAATGGCTTCGTTTAATTTATTAGTATACGACAAATAATGTTTAGAGTAATGGTTCTCTAAAGTGATTGCTGACAGATTTGGAGCTAAAGCATCATAGTCAAATGGAAGTTTTTCTAATTGAAACGAACCATCGTTAGCCTTAACATCATCGGGCATGCCCATTGTTATTTTTTCTTCGGCACTTGGCAAAGGAACTTCAACAACTTCGGTTAGTTTTTTCTTGTTACAAGAGAATAAAATAAAAAAGAAGGCTACATAAATTACTTTAAAAAAGTGTTTTTTCATGACTTGTTTATTTTTTCAATAAAGAATTGATGATTTCAATATAGTTTTCTTTAGCTTCCTCAATGGATATATGGCTGATTTGCATCCAAGCATTGGTTTTGAAAGCATTACGTAAATCAAAATTTTCAGATTGGTTGTATTGGGCAGAGCCAAAAGTAGCCTGCTTGTAAAAAGCATACAAGCGCAATTGTACATCTTGAGGCAAAGAGGCCTGTGTCATTTTTGAAGCCTCATTAACAGCTTCGTCAAATCGTTTATCTAAATCGTTCTCAATCATTACGCTTTGGTTGCAATAACTGTTTTTCCGCCAATGGCTTTTTGATTTAATACTACGTTAATTGGAGTTCCTAAAGGTAAAAATAAATCTACTCTTGAGCCAAATTTGATAAAACCAGCATCAGTTCCTTGAATTACTTGCATCCCTTCTTCGGCATAGTTTACAATTCGCTTTGCTAATGCACCAGCAATTTGTCGGTACAATACTTCTCCAAACGATTTATTTTCAACTACGATAGTCGTTCTTTCATTTTCTTCGCTAGCTTTTGGGTGCCAAGCTACTAAAAATTTACCTGGGTGGTATTTGCTAAATTTTATAATTCCGCCCATTGGATAACGGGTAACATGCACGTTAATTGGCGACATGAATATAGAAACTTGTAAGCGTTTGTCTTTAAAATATTCACCTTCGTACACTTCTTCAATAACAACGACTTTCCCATCAACAGGAGAAAGAATCTGATCTTCATTTAAGATAAAAGTACGTTTTGGATTTCTAAAAAATTGAAGAATGATAACTAAAAATAAAATTGTGATGATCTGAATCGTCATTTTAATCCAGTTGGTGTCAATTAGATTGTCACTAGCCAATAAAACAATAGCAGTGATACAACTACCTAATAAAATGGACGGAGTTCCTTCTTTATGAAACATACGATAAAATTTGATAAAATAAATATACAATTGGTGCTACAAATATAACACTATCTAGACGATCTAGTATACCTCCATGGCCAGGCATTATTTTGCCGCTATCTTTAACTTCAGCTATTCGTTTAAATTTAGATTCAATTAAGTCCCCAATAGTTCCAAAAAAACCGGCAATTAGAGCAATAAAAACCCATATTAAGATGGATCTTTCACTAAAATCAGGATTTGGTTTAATGTATAATTTTGAAATTAAATAACCAGCAAAAACAGCAAAAACAATCCCTCCAAGAAAACCTTCTATTGTTTTTTTGGGAGATATACGTTCGTATAATTTGTGCTTTCCTAATGATTTCCCAACCAAATAAGCAAAAGTATCATTGGTCCAAATGAGAATAAATAATCCGATAATTATTTTAGGATTGTAATCTTTTATTCCGAATGAAATTTTAACAATGAATATAAATGGCAATAATATATACCCTAATAGGTATAGATATTTCCAAGGTTTTGTAATAGTTTGTTCTTTATTGTCAAATAAAAAAATCAGGCATTTAATAAAGATTAACAAAGTAACGGTCAAAAGCCCAAGATTCAATTGTTCAATATCAATACCAAGTTCAGTTGGTTTTTCCCTTAAATTTGATAGATAATCATTTGTTTCTGTTTGATAGTAACTGATTAAGCTAATGATAGAATAAGATAAGCTAACAAAAGAAAGAGGAAGAATTTTGTTAAGTTTCACTAAACTGCAAAATTCATAGGTAGCAATAATTAGAAAAATTCCAAACAACAGAATAAAACTTTCAGTAGAATATAGAATAGAGGACAGTAAGAGCGTGATGTATATTACTCCTGAAATCCCTCTTTTAAGTGTTTCATTCATTTTAAAGATCCTCTAAAAGCAATAAATACAAGTTTTTAGCAGCACTTCCGTACTGAGTAAAGTCTTCTTCTCTTGCTTTTTCAAAATATTTAATTGTGGTAATATTAGTAGGGTAATTTTTTTCGTATTTCTTTTTTATAGCACTCAACCCGTCACTTTTTGCTCGTATGATTTGGCTTGTAGTAGCTATGACAACAATGCTGGCAGGCAATTCATTAAATTTAAATTGTTTGATTTGGTTTGACGAAAATAAAATAGAGCCATCTTCAGCGATTAAATTTTCACAACTAGTTAATAAAAAAACAGGTTGATCGGGCTTGTTGTACGGTAATTTATTTTCGTCTAATAAATTAAAGAGGGTAGTGTCAAAACAAATTACTTCTTTTTCAAACCAATCGTTTTCCTCTAAGATGTTTTCAAATTGTTCACTTACTTCTTTTTTGTTTTCACAGTATATGAATTTCCCTCCATTCTTTTTGAAATGGTAAATAAAAGCTTCGTCTACAGCCATTGTTACTTCAGGTAAAAATTGGCTTTGTTCGTTGCTTTTATCTTCTTCAGAAGCCGGATTACTGGAACTAAATAATTTTCTAAAAAGACTCATATCCTATTTGAACTACTTAAAATATTGTTTGAAAACGTTCAAAGATAAAAAAATCTTAATTCAAAAGTGATTTTTGAATTAAGATTTTATTAATAATTGAAAATTTAAAATTAAGATACTACTTCTTCTAAGTTTTCGTCAAAGCTTCTTTTTCCAAAAATAGCTTCTAAATCATCTTTAAATATAACTTCTTTTTCGATTAGAATGTCTGCTAATTGATTCAATTTTTCTTTATTTTCTTCTAATATTTGAATCGCTCTTTGGTATTGACTTTCGATTAAAGTAGAGATTTCTTCATCAATAACTTTGGCGGTTTCGTCAGAATACGGTTTAGAAAAACTGTATTCGCTCTGACCTGAAGAATCGTAGTAAGTAACATTTCCAATTTTTTCATTCAAACCATAAACGGTTACCATCGCTCTAGCTTGACGTGTTACTTTTTCTAAATCGCTCAAGGCTCCTGTAGAAATTCGGTCAAAAATTACTTTTTCAGCAGCTCGACCTCCCATAGTAGCACACATTTCGTCCAACATTTGGTCAGGACGAACAATTAAACGTTCTTCTGGTAAGTACCAAGCAGCACCTAAACTTTGTCCTCTTGGAACAATAGTCACTTTGATTAGTGGTGCAGCGTGTTCTAACATCCAGCTTACCGTGGCATGACCTGCTTCGTGAATAGCAATGGCTTTTTTCTCCTCTGGAGTTACAATTTTATTTTTCTTTTCAAGACCACCGATGATTCGATCTACGGCGTCTAAGAAGTCTTGTTTGTCAACGGCTGTTTTGTTGTTTCGAGCAGCAATCAATGCCGCTTCGTTACAAACATTAGCAATATCAGCTCCAGAGAAACCAGGTGTTTGTTTGGCTAAAAAGTCCACATCTAATCCTTCTACTTTTTTCAAAGGAGCCAAATGCACTTTAAAGATTTCTCCACGTTCGCGAATGTCTGGTAAATCTACAAATATTTGTCTGTCAAAACGTCCAGCACGCATCAACGCTTTGTCTAAAACATCAGCACGGTTGGTAGCAGCTAAAACAATTACATTTGAATTGGTTCCAAAACCATCCATCTCCGTTAACAACTGATTCAAGGTGTTTTCACGCTCGTCATTACCGCCTGACATATTGCTTTTTCCTCTGGCTCTACCCACGGCATCAATCTCATCAATGAAGATGATAGAAGGCGATTTTTCTTTGGCTTGTTTGAATAAATCCCTTACACGAGACGCTCCAACTCCCACAAACATTTCCACAAAATCAGAACCTGATAAAGAGAAGAAAGGCACCTGAGCTTCGCCAGCAACGGCTTTGGCTAACAAGGTTTTTCCTGTTCCAGGAGGCCCTACAAGTAAGGCCCCTTTTGGGATTTTACCACCAAGGTTGGTGTATTTTTCAGGGTTTTTCAAGAATTCAACAATCTCCTGAATTTCTTCTTTAGCGCCTTCTAAACCAGCTACATCTTTGAAAGTAGTTTTAATATCGTTTTTTTCATCAAATAGTTTGGCTTTTGATTTTCCAATATTGAAAATTTGTCCGCCACCACCAGCACCACCGCCAGACATTCTTCTCATGATGAATATCCAAACAGCTATGATTACTATAATTGGCAATAAACTCACAAACAGATCAGTCCAATTACTGGTTTTATCAAATTTAAAATCTTTTAATTTTCCTTCACTAACTGCCTTTTCTAATTTGGTTTGGAAGATTTGGTCGTTACCAATTTCCAAAGTATAATGTGGTCCAGCGTTAGGACGATCAAAAACATCTTTAGCTACTTTTGAATGTGTTTTGTCTTTCAAAGCGGCAGTAGTTAAATACACTTCGGCTTCGCTTTTATTGTACACAATAACTTTTTCAACCTGTCCTTTTTCAAGAAAAGTATTGAATTTAGACGAGGTTAATTGTGCCGGTTCTTCAAAATTACTTCCGCCAGTAGCAATACTGATAAAAAGAAAAATAAGAAGAATTCCAGCATACACTAGCCAAGGGCTAACTTTAAATTTATTTGGATTAGGGTTATTGTTTGACATCTTTAGTGTTTTTCTTTAGTATTTGTTTTCGATTGAAGTAATTTTTGCATCTCCCCAAAGGCTTTCAATGTTGTAATATTCACGAATGTGTTTTTGGAAAACGTGAACTACTACATTGACATAGTCCATCAATACCCATTCGGCATTATCAGTTCCTTCTACATGCCAAGGCTTGTCTTTTAATTCTTTAGAAACGGTTTTTTGAACGGAGCTTACAATGGCGTTCACTTGAGTATTCGAGGTTCCGTTGCAGATGATAAAGTAATCGCAAACTGCGGTATCTATTTCTCTTAAATCTAAGATATCAATATCATTTCCTTTTACTTCTTCTATTCCTTTGATGATGTTTGCTATGAGTACATCATTATTTATAGTCTTTTTCGCCATGAATTATTTTTAATATAAGTTGGTAAAGTTACCATTTTTTGTGATTATTTTTGAACCATTAACAGAATATTAAGTTCTGTCTTGTAAAAAATAGTTTATGAAACTAATCAAACTCGATGCCATAGATTCGACTAACGAATTTCTAAAAGGGATATCCCATAAAGAAGCGCTCGAAAACTTTACTGTGGTTACTGCCGAAAATCAAACCAAAGGCAAAGGACAAATGGGGGCTGTTTGGAATTCAGAAGTGGGTAAAAATCTAATAATGAGTGTTTTGATTAAAGATTTTATGACGGATATCAATGAAATTTTTAACTTAAATATTGCTGTTTCTTTGGCAGTTATTGAGGCATTAAAAAAGAATGCTATTCCGGATTTGAGTATCAAATGGCCAAACGACATTCTGTCAGCCAATAAAAAGATAGGAGGCATTTTGATTGAAAATAGCATTAAAAGTGACGGAACGATTCTTTCTATTGTCGGTTTAGGTTTGAATGTTAACCAAACTAATTTTGAAGACTTACCGAAAGCCTCTTCTCTGGCAGTGGTAACAAGAAAAGAATTTAACAAAGAAGCATTGCTTTTGGATATTGTGGCGCACTTGGAAAAAAATGTGGCCGAGAGTACACAAAACCCCGCGTTATTACGACAGCAATTTGTGGACTTGTTGTATAAAAAAGGAGTGCCAATGCCATTTGCCAATTCGAAGGATGAAAAATTCATGGGAATAATTCAAGGCATATCCACAATTGGTAAGCTACAAGTCTTGTTAGAAGACGATTCAGTTGCTGAATTTGACATCAAAGAAATTCAAATGTTGTATTAATAAAAAAAGGCTGTAATTTTAATTACAGCCCTTTTTGTGTCGTATTTGAATTTTACAATTTGTGCATATTCTCCACTAAGGTTTCGATGAATTTTTGGATAGGTCCTTTAATCATCATCGCCATCATTGGGTTGAAATCGCCTTCAAAATCTAGTTTTACCTCAGCACTGTTTTCTGTAACTGCATCAATTGAAGCGGTCAAAGTAAAAGGCAATTTATCGCTAGCAGCACCCAAAACTAATCGAGATGGAGCCACTTTTTCTTTAAGCACTAATTTGATTTCAGGCATTCCTTTTAGACCAAAAATAAAAGCATCAGCACCAATAACTTCAAACTTTGCAATGTTTTCAGGCATTAATTGTTCAAAGTTTTTTACATCAGACAGTAGGTCAAATAATTCTTGAGCCGATTTTTGAACGCTCACTTTTGGACTTTCTAAATTCATCTGGTTTTTATTTCAAATTACACATTCCAAGTCGATGGATTGACGTTCCATTCACTTAAGGTTTGTTGTTCTTCTTCGGTAATGTAGGTTTTGGCAACAGCCAAATTCAATAAATTACTGTAATTGCTTAAAGTATATAACTCTACGTTGGCGTTTTTGAAGTTTTGTTCGGCAAGATCAAAACCATAAGTAAAAATAGCAGCCATTCCTTTGATGTTAGCGCCGGCTTCTTTCAAAGCCTCAACAGCAAGTAAACTACTGTTTCCGGTACTAATTAAGTCTTCCACCACCACTACATTTTGTCCTTTTTGTAAAAAACCTTCTACTTGGTTTTGTCTTCCGTGTTTTTTAGGTTCTGGTCGAACGTACACAAAAGGAAGTCCCATGCATTCGGCAACAAGAATACCAATTCCAATGGCTCCTGTGGCTACGCCTGCAATCACATCGGGTTTTCCAAATTGTTTTTCAATGTTTTTAGCAAACTCATCGCGAACATAGTTTCGGATGGCTGGAAATGAAAGGATTAGTCGGTTGTCGCAATAGATTGGTGATTTCCATCCAGAAGCCCATGTAAAAGGATTTCTTGGATTCAATTTAATTGCATTTATTTGCAAAAGCAATTCGGCTGTTTTTTCGGCTGTATCTTTATTAAAAATCATAGTGCAAATGTATAAAGTTTTTGTGAACGACAAGCCACTTTTTTTAACAAATCAAATCTCTAAGGAGACCGATTTTCAATTGTTTTTGTTAGAAAGTATTGACATCGAACAGCTTATTGTAAAAATTTTTCAAAATAAAATTCAAAAAGCCTATTTGTATCATCCCGATGAAAAGGAAATCTTGAAGACTTTGAAAGATAAAATTCCTGTAAACAAAGCAGGAGGGGGCTTGGTGTACAATAAAAAAGGCGAGGTACTTTTTATTTTTAGAAATGGAAAATGGGATTTGCCCAAAGGCGGCACCAACAAAGGAGAAGAAATTGAAGACACCGCTATGCGCGAAGTGGAAGAGGAAACGGGCGTTGGCCAACTCAAAGTGACTAAAAAGCTCCAAAAGACCTACCACATATTCAAACGTAACGGCAAGTACCGACTAAAAATTACGCATTGGTTTGAAATGACTTCTGATTATAATGGAACCTTGGTGGGGCAGGCCGAAGAAGGTATTGAAAAAGTAGCTTGGCTGAGTCCCTTGCAAATCAAAGAGGCCTTGAAAAACTCTTATGAAAATATCAAATTATTATTTGAAGAAGAAAAGCTCCTGAAATAGGAGCTTTTTTATTGGTTGATGAAGGTGCAGTTCCTTGGAACAAATTTTAGTATATTTGATTTTAGATTAGCGTAAAGTCAGGAGACTTTGTGTAGAGTGGTTATTCAAAAAATAATTATTATGAGAAGTTTATTGTTTTGGAATCGTTTGTCTAATATATCAGCTATATTAGGTATTCTGATTTTAATTTTACTTAGATTTTTTGATGATTATATCAAAAACATAATTCCATTTTTAGTATTAGGATGTTTGACTATTATTTTTTATTTGTTATCAGAAATAATGAAATTTATTCTCAAGAAAAAAACTAAATAATGAAATTCAATAAAATTAAATTGTGCAATAACGTTATAATTTTTCTATTTGTATTAGGGCTTATATCTGACATATCAAACGATTTATTATTTGATAATTGTATACCAACTAAAGTTATTGATTATTTTTTTTGGTTTACTTTTGGTTTATACATTGGTTTTAATTTATTTAAATGGGGAATATATAAACATCGTGATAGCGGTATATTTAATTGAATTCCATTTTTTACACTTTTGTGTAAACCTATTTCAGGACAAGACAAATAAAAATAAATAAAAAAAGAGCAAAGTTGCTCTTTTTTTATTTTACTCTCTGTAGTAAACCTAATTTATTAGTTGTTAATTCGATAAACAGGATACTGTAAATGTGCTTTTTCATAATAGATGGATTGTTTGTAAATCCAATCCAATTGCGCTTTAGGATTGTTCAAGAATTCGGGTTCCTTTTGTTTTTTTGCCTCCAAATCACTTTTTAATTTAGGATTGTCTTTGAGCAATTGCGCTGCGGTATCTTCAAAAACATAATCGGAATAGCCTTCTTTTTGTTGCAAAATAGTATCAAAGAAATTCCAATTGAAAAAAGAGTCAATTGCTTCGGGTTCGAGCGTTTCTAAAAGGTATTTGATGCCTTTTTGTTGGGTAAAAACAATGTAATCTCCTTTGGCAAAAGCCAGTTTTTCGGTCTTTGACTGAACCACCGTATTGCGGTGAATATAATGCCCTTCATAGGCCGTGGCGCTGGTTTTATAATCTGCAATTCGGTAACTTTCTACTTCGATAATGGTATCTTTTTGAATAGGTTGGTACACAATTCCATTGCTTTTCAAAAGTTCTAGTACTGGCCAAAATCCACGCGGAATTACATAGGCTTTTGGAATGGTCACTTCTTTTACTGATTTGTATTGTGGAAAGAAAGGTACTTCTTTTTTGAATGGTTGGTTTCGGTCATAAAACAAACGTTGTCCCGTAGTGGCTTCACTTTTTTTGTAGCCCGCTTCATAACCTAGAAAAGAGAAAGGTTCTTTTACGCTATTGTCCACTTCCCATTGCAAGGTATATTTAGTGTTGGGTTGCAATTGCGCTTCGTTTTCTTTTCGTATTTGTTTGATTTTAGTCCAATTTTTATCCGTGTATTCTAAAGTAGATTTCATGAATTCGTAAGTTACTTTAACACGGTCTGCATATTGTTTTAGCATGTGCGTTTCGACCACAAATCCAATGGAATTGAATAGGGAAGTGTAGCCTGTGGTGTAGCGCGGACTATCAAAAAACTGTGCAAATCCTTGGTCGGGTGTTTCATGAAACGTATTGACATAAGGCGTAGCGTCTATTTTTTTCTTTTTCAATTCCGAAACCAAGTTGGGCATCATTTCTTTTCGTAGATACGAACCCAAAACCGTTCCTAATTTACTAGGTTCTGTCATGATGTAGGTGAGTTTGTATTGGTAATCAGACCCATTACTCACGTGGTTATCGATAAAAACATCTGGATTTATTTTGTGGAAAATTTCGACAAAACTTTTGGTGTTTCGCGTATCCGATTTGATAAAATCCCGATTCAAATCATAGTTACGAGCATTGCCTCTAAAACCGTACTCTTCGGGACCGTTTTGATTGGCTCTGGTAGAGCTGTTTCGGTTTAAAGCGCCACCAATATTATAGACTGGAATACATACAATTACGGTGTTTTTAGGCGTTTTTATTTTGCCTAAAGCTAAATCTTTAAAAAACTGCATCGACGCATCAATCCCGTCTGGTTCTCCTGCGTGAATTCCGTTGTTGATGAATAACACGGCTTTGTTTTTTTGAATGGTCTCAAAATCAAAGGTAGCATCGGGATTAAAAGTAACCATGTGCAAGGGTTCGCCACTATCAGTCAATCCCATAGTTTGTATTTTGATGGTTTCAAAATCGTGTGCCAATAATTGAAAATAAGCTATTGTTTCTTGGTAGGTTGCCGATTGATTGCCGTTTCCTTTTTCAAAATAGGTGTCGTATTGGGTATGGTTTTGTGCCAAAATAGTCCCGGAACACACTAATAAAAGAGTCGTTAAAAATCTCATTTTTGGATAGTTTTTATAAAAATCAAATGTAGCTTTTTTTAAAATAGCAATGAAAAAGAATCAAATAAAGACTTCGGTTTTCTTATTCGCAATGCAAAGCACTATCTTTGCGCCATGAATATACCACACCATTCCAACAACCTACTCCTGAATTTAGGAATTGAGAGTCTCAACGAAATGCAAGAAGTAGCCCAAGACGCTATTCTAAACGATAACAATGTTTTATTGCTTTCGCCAACGGGTTCAGGGAAAACACTCGCTTTTTTATTGCCAATTTTCGAATTATTACAACCCGAAATTCTTTCAGTGCAATGTTTAATTTTAGTTCCTTCGCGCGAATTGGGTTTGCAGATTGAACAAGTTTGGAAAAAAATGGGTACTGATTTTAAAGTGAATACCTGTTATGGGGGACATTCGATAGATACTGAGATTAAGAATTTAAGCAATCCACCTGCCGTTTTAATTGGAACCCCTGGCCGAATTGCCGATCATATCGATCGAGGAACGTTCCGATTGGATAAAATCCAAACCTTAGTTTTGGATGAGTTTGACAAATCCTTACAGTTAGGGTTTCACGAACAAATGTCGTTTATCATTGGCAAACTAACGAAACTGAATAAACGCATTTTGGTGTCGGCAACTTCGGATATTGAAATTCCGAAATACACGCGCGTAGTCAATCCTACGGTTTTGGATTTCATTCCAGAAACACAAGAGGAGACCAATTTGAGTATGAAATTAGTGGTTTCCAAAGAGAAAGACAAAATCAATACTTTGTTTCAATTGATTTGTTCTTTGAAATCGCAAGCAGCGATTATTTTTTGTAACCATCGGGATGCCGCAGAGCGCATTAGTGATACGTTAAACACGAAAGGAATTCATGCGACCTATTACCATGGCGGAATGGATCAGGAGGAAAGAGAACGTGCTTTGATTCAGTTTAGAAATGGGAGTATGAGCTATTTAGTCACTACCGATTTAGCTGCACGTGGATTGGATATTCCCGAAATGAAACATGTGATTCATTACCATTTGCCTTTGAAAGAAGACGAATTCACGCATCGAAATGGACGTACGGCTCGTATGCAGGCTTCGGGAACGGCTTATATTATAGCACACGAATCAGAGAAAAAAATGGAGTATTTGGATTATGAGATGGACGTGTTGCAAGTCGATTCGGCTACAACTTTACCCAAACCACCTGAATTCCAAACGATTTACATTAGTGGTGGAAAGAAAAACAAACTGAATAAAATTGATATTGTAGGGTTCTTTTCTCAAAAAGGAAAATTAGAAAAAGGCGATTTAGGATTGATTGAGGTCAAAGATTTTATTTCGTTTGCCGCAGTCAAATACAATAAAGTCAAAGGATTACTGCAAAATATTAAAGACGAAAAAATGAAAGGAAAGCGCTTTAAAATTGAAGTCGCTCGAAAAGTAATTAAGAAAGAAGAATAATTCCATATACGATGTTCGATTTTTGATTTACGATTTACGAAGAAGAATAAAAAAAACGTCTTGAGTAATCAAGACGTTTTTAGTTGTAGGTGTAACCGAAAGTTATATTTTCTTCACGTATTGTGTAATGATTACAATTTGTTGCCCATCGACTTTTCCTTCAATGTATTCGGCATTTTCATGGTCCAAACGGATGTTTCTCACCGCAGTTCCTTGTTTTGCTACCATACTGGATCCTTTTACCTTCAAGTCTTTGATCAATACCACTGAATCTCCGTGTTCCAAGATAACTCCATTGCTATCACGGTGAATGATTTTGTTTTCGTCGTCTTCTCCTTCGCCAGTGGCTTGCGCCCAAGCTAAAGTATCTTCGTCAAGGTACATCATGTCTAATAATTCTTGAGGCCAACCCGCAGCGCGCATACGGCTTAACATTCTCCAAGCTATCACTTGAACCGCGGTGTGTTCGCTCCACATGCTATCATTCAAACAACGCCAGTGGTTCAAATCAACTTTATCTGGATTTTCAATTTGGTCAATACAAGTAGCGCAAGCAAAAATACTTTCGTCAATCCCTCCTTTTTGAGTAGGCAAAACGGTATATACTTTTAAGTTTTCAGTAGCAGCACACAATTCGCATTGTCCTCCGCTACGTTTGTTTAATTCTCTATCTAAACTCATGGTTTTTATTTTTTTAGCGAAAGTAACGCTAAATAGCGCTTTTCACAAATATTAAGGGAAATACTATTGTACTCGGACTGCTTCAGGAACTAAAAGTTCGTATTCGCCGTGATTTCGAATCACATCGCGTACAATGCTAGAACTGATGTAGGAAGTTTTGGCAGCTGTTAACAAAAAGACCGTTTCAATTTTAGACAAACGTCTGTTAGTATGTGCAATCGCTTTTTCAAATTCGAAGTCGGCAGGGTTGCGCAAACCGCGTAAAATAAAATTAGCATTGATTTTTTGGCACAAATCAATTGTTAATCCTTCGTAAGTGATAACCGAAATTTTAGGTTCGTTTTGGAACGTTTCTTCAATGAAACGTTTTCTGTCTTCCAAGGAAAACATGTATTTTTTATCGGCGTTGATCCCAATAGCAATCACAATTTCGTCAAACAAAGGCAAGGCTCTGTTAATGATGTCTTGGTGACCTAAAGTAATGGGGTCAAACGAACCTGGAAATATGGCTTTTCTCATAGTGTAAGGTTTAGGCTAAAGCCAATTCAATAGCGTTAGTGAACAAGTCTTCTAAAGAAATACCTGCTTCTTTGGCTTGTTGTGGCAATAAGCTCTCGGTGGTTAAACCGGGAATCGTATTCATTTCCAGCATGTGTGGTTCGCCATCTACAATGATGAATTCAGAACGAGAGAATCCTTTCATTTTTAAGGCTTTGTAGGCGCGTTTGGCAATTTCGCCCACTTTTTGTGTCATTTCGTCCGAAATACGTGCTGGCGTAATTTCTTGTGATTTACCCAAATATTTGGCTTCGTAATCAAAGAAATCATTTTCAGAAACGATTTCAGTTATTGGAAGCACGGTAATTTCGCCTTTGTAATTGATAACTCCTACCGAAACTTCGGTACCGTCCAAGAAACTCTCGATGATGATTTCGTTATCTTCTTTGTAAGCTACTTCAATAGCAATAGGTAATTCGGCAGCGGTTTTTACTTTAGAGATTCCGAAACTAGAACCTGCTTTGTTAGGTTTTACAAAACAAGGTAAACCTACTTTAGCCACAATCGCTTGCGTGTCGATTAGGTCGCCTTTGTTCAAATAATACGAAGTGGCGGTTTTGATGCCGTAAGGTTTTAAAACCGAAAGCAAATCACGTTTATTGAAGGTCAAAGCCGCTTGGTAATAATCGCAAGCCGTTTGCGGAATGCCAAGCAATTCGAAATAAGCCTGCATCAATCCGTCTTCGCCCGGTGTACCGTGAATGGCGTTGAAAACACAATCAAAAGTGATTTTTTTTCCGTCAACGGTTACTGAAAAGTCATTTCTGTCGATTGGAAATTCGGTATCATTGGCATCTACATAGACCCATTTTTCTTTGAAAATATGGATTCTAAATCCGTTGAATTTAGTTTTGTCTAAAAATTGGTATACGACGTTGCCGCTAATTAGTGAAATTTTGTATTCGCTAGAATAGCCGCCCATGATGATGGCAATGTTTTTCATTTAGAATGGTTTAAGTCTTTTTTTGTTTTCAATAGCTGTTGAAAGTTTTTCCCTAGCCCTGATAGGAGCGATATCCTTTTTAGGGTGTGGTATTGACTTCGAGAACCTCGGTCAACATCAGTTCCACACCCTAAAAAGATAAAGCGGATAGCAGGAAATAGCTCCAACCAACTAGTAAACAAAATTATCATTTTTTTTGAAACGAAATAGGTTTATCTTTGTACCTACTAAAAATAAATTTATGAGTTTACGTAAGTATCTAACAAGTCGTGTGTTTTTTGGCCAAGTTTTGGCTGCTATTGCTATTATTGCGGTTTTGGGTTATTTGTTTATGCATTGGTTGACTTTTACAACGGATCACGGACATGAAATTGCTGTGCCCAATTTGAGTAAACTAACCGAGGAGCAAGTAGAGGACAAGTTGGACGAGTTGGATTTGGATTACGTGCTCTTGGATAGTGTTGATTTTAGAGGTGATTATCCTGCTTTTACAGTGGTAGAACAAGACCCATTGCCAGGCACGAAAGTGAAAGTGGGCAGAAAAGTATATATTAAAATTAACGCTTCGGGGTACTCTTCAGTGAAGTTACCTGATTTGATTGATAAAACGTACCGTGAGGCAGTACCTACATTAAAAGCCATTGGTTTAGAAGAGGGAACGATTACTTACGAGCCTAGTTTAGGAAAAGATATGGTCTTAGCTATGCGTTACAAAGGGCGTAATTTAAAACCTGGAGAGCGTGTGATGAAATCGTCTAAAATTGACTTGGTTTTAGGGGATGGAAAAATGAGTTATGAAGAGGAAGTACAAATTGACAGTACAGCAACACCTGAAGAAGATACCCCAGTAGATGAGCAATAATACCGAATCCTTCGACTTAGAAGACGAATTATTTGAGCATTATAAGTTTGAAGTTCCTAAAGGGCAAGCGTTTTTGCGTATTGACAAATATTTGATGGGGCTGATTCCTAATGCGACCCGAAATAAAATTCAAAATGCAGCGAGTAGCGGTAACATTTTTGTCAATGACGAAATTGTGAAATCCAACTACAAAGTCAAGCCGTTTGATGTGATTACAATAATGTTGTCGCATCCTCCTTTTGAGAATCATGTATTGCCAGAGAATATTCCGTTAGACATTGTATATGAAGACGATGCGGTATTGTTGATTAATAAACCGCCTGGTTTGGTGGTACATCCTGGTCACGGCAATTATACGGGAACTTTAGTGAATGCTTTGGCATTTCATTTTGATAATTTGCCAATGAATAGTAGTGAGCGTCCGGGCTTGGTACATCGCATTGATAAAGATACTTCGGGCTTGTTAGTGATTGCCAAAACCGAAGCGGCGATGACGCATTTAGCCAAACAATTTGAAGCCAAAACGACCGAAAGAGAATATAGAGCGTTAGTTTGGGGGAATGTTGCCAATGATAGCGGAACGATTGAAGGCAATCTTGCCCGACACCTGAAAGACCGTATGCAAATGGCGGTTTTTGACGACCCCGAAATAGGTAAACCGGCTATTACGCACTACAAAGTATTGGAGCGTTTTGGGTATGTGACCTTGATTTCGTGCCAACTGGAAACAGGACGTACGCATCAGATTCGTGCGCACATGAAACACATTGGCCATCCTTTGTTTAATGACGAACGCTACGGTGGGCATTTGATTTTGAAAGGGACTACGTTTACCAAATACAAACAATTTATAGACAACTGTTTTAAGGCGTTACCAAGACAAGCCTTACACGCTAAGACCTTGGGCTTTGTTCACCCGAATACGGGCGAAATGATGCGTTTTGATACTGAATTACCAGACGACTTCAAGGATTGCTTGGAACGCTGGAGAAATTACTCTCAAACGCATAGTGTTGAAGAAGAATAAAAAAGCCCCGATAGGGGCTTTTTTGTTTTTATATCCACGCGAAAGGATTGACTTCGTCTAATTTCATTTCGCGCGGGAGCAGGGCGATTCTAATGTAGCAATTTTTTAATGAAACAATTAATCAATTTTTAAATTGTTCAATTGTTTCATTATTTTTTCTTTTCTAAATTACTCGCTACACGATAGCGTAGTATTTTTTGAAGTAATTCTTCTGAAAGTTGGTGTTCTGAAGTGAATTGAATAGTTCCTGCAGAGGTTTTAAACTCTTTTAATTCGTCTTTGAAAACGTCGATGGTTTTTGAATCCCAAGGGAAGAAACTGCAGTGGTTTTTAAAAGCAGCAAATCCGCCAATCATTCCATGGAAATGGTAGGCTGGCATTTTATAGCTTAAGTATTCTTGTGCTTCGGGAACGGTGTTTTTTATGATTTGGCGCACACGCTCTAAAGCAATTTGTTGTTCCACTGGTAAGTTTGCAATGTATTTGTTTACACCTTCGGTGTCGTTGGGTTTTGTTTTAGCCATGGTAGTCAATATTTATATTCAAAAATACTAAAAGTTTTTTGTCACCAACCAAGAAAGTTTGATTTTAGGAAATTCAATTTGTACTTTTGAGTCCAATTCAATCAGCACAGTAAACCTTATTGACAATGAAAATAGTGATTTCCCCAGCTAAGTCGTTAAACTTCGAAAAAGAGTTGCCTACAGCGCAATTTACACAACCGAGTTTATTAAAAGAATCCAAAAAAGTGCATGCGGTCTTGAAACAAAAAACACCTGCCGAATTATCGGAGTTGATGGCTATTTCAGATAAATTAGCCGACTTGAATTGGCAACGCAACAAAGTATGGAAAACTCCTTTTAATGCGACTAATGCACGCCCTGCGGTATATGCCTTTGATGGTGATGTGTATGCGGGTTTAGATGCCTATTCTATTCCGTTAGATAAATTGGATGTGTTGCAAGAGCGGTTACGCATTTTATCGGGTTTGTATGGCGTACTGAAACCTTTGGATTTGATGCAAGCTTACCGATTGGAAATGGGGACTAAGTTACCTATTGGCGAAAGCAAAAATCTTTATGATTTTTGGAAAACAACCGTAACGGCTAGTTTGAACAGAGAACTCAAAAAAGGCGAGTTGTTTGTCAACTTGGCGAGCAATGAATATTTTTCAGTAATTGATACCAAAACACTAAAAGTGCCTGTAATTACTCCTGATTTCAAAGACTACAAAGACGGCAAATTAAAGATGATTAGTTTTTTTGCCAAAAAGGCGAGAGGCATGATGGTGCGGTATATCATTGATACCAATGCGCAAACCATTGATGATTTAAAAGGCTTCAATTACGAAGGATATCAATTTGATGCCAACTTATCTAAAGGAAATAATTTAGTTTTCACGAGATAAGTTTTCAATTGTAATACAACAGACTAACGATTTTTGTTTTACTTCTACAATTAAAAATCGTTAGTCTGAAATCCAATATCTTAATGCATCGCTTCGGCAGGGTCGACTTTGTTTTTCCCTTTTTTGATTAATAAAATAATCGGAATACAGCAAAGAAATAAGATGCCGAGGTACATAAAAACGTCCATGTATGCCATAACGGTAGATTGCTTCATTACGGAATAATCGAGTATTTGATAGGCTTTATTCAACGCCTCGTTGCTGCTATATCCTTTGGACATAAATCCTCTTTGGAGCATCGCAATACGCTGTTGGACATTTGTTTTTGTAGGGTCCAAGTGTGCTAATAAAGCAACTCGGTGTTCTTGACTGAATCTTGAAATATAAGTGGTAATAATGGCAATTCCAAAAGAGCCTCCTAGTTGACGCATCATTCCGGTAAAAGCGGCTCCTTCGCCAATGCTTCTTCCTTTTAAAGTAGAAAGTGATAGGGTAGTGATGGGTACAAAAAGCAATCCCAATCCGATTCCTCTTAAAATTAAAGGCCAAAACAAATGTTCCACTCCTGTATCAGGTGTCATGCGGCTGTACATCAAGAAAGTAAAGAAAAAGAAAATCAAGAATCCAATACCGACCATATAACCTTGCGGAATCCCTTTTTGGATCATTTTACCAATGATAGGCATCATAAAAGCTGTGGTTATGGAACCTGGAATAAGCAATAAACCGGCATCGGTAGCTGTCCAACCCAAAATAGCTTGGGTGTAAATAGGAATGATAAGGGTAGAACCATACAGACCAAATCCAAGGATAAAGCACATTACCACGCCAATTCGGAGATTTCCGTCTTTAAAAACACTCAGGTTAACAATGGGGTGGTCGTAAGTGAGTTCGCGCCAAATAAAAAACAACAAACCAAAAATCGATACAATACTTAAAATCAAGATTGTAGTATCGTTAAACCAATCGTCTTGTTGACCGTGTTCTAAGACATATTGTAAAGAACCAATAAAAGCACTTAATAAAAAGATTCCCCACCAATCGACTTGATGCGCTTTTAGTTTTTCACCGTATTTTGGACTTCGTACAAAAGAAAAAGCTAAAACAGCTGCAATAATTCCGATAGGAATGTTGATGTAAAAAATGTAAGGCCAAGAAAAATTATCTACAATATACCCCCCTAATGGTGGGCCCAAAGTAGGGCCTACAATAACTCCCATTCCATAAATAGCTTGCGCCATTCCGCGTTTTTCGGCAGGATAACTTTCGGTAATAATGGTTTGAGCCGTTACTAATAATGCTCCACCACCCAACCCTTGGATGAATCGAAAAATGATTAACTCCCAAATAGTACTGGCATTCCCACATAAAAATGAAGCTGTTGTAAAAATGATGATCGACACCACAAAATAATTACGTCTTCCAAATTGTTGCGAAAGCCAACTCGTCATGGGAATTACAATCACATTCGCAATCGCATAAGCCGTAATTACCCAAGCTACATCATTTAGGGTTGCACCTAAACTTCCGCGCATATTGGTAAGAGCCACATTGACAATAGTGGTATCTACAATTTCAAGCAAGGCACAAAGTACCGCTGTAATGGTGATAATTACTCGTCTAAAGCCGTATTCTACTAAATCGTCTGCTTGTACCATTTTATTTTAAATGTACGTCAACATCTACATTCATTCCTGGACGTAATAATTTAATTTTTTCAGGATCGTTGGTCGCGTCTAAACTGATTTTTACCGGTAAACGTTGGATTGTTTTTACAAAGTTACCCGTAGCATTATCAGGCGGTAACAATGAAAAACGCGCCCCTGTTGCTGGAGAAAAAGAAGTAATGGTACCTTGAAAATCATAATCAGGATAGGCATCTACTTTGATGGTTACTTTTTGTCCTTCGACCATTTTATTCAATTGAGTTTCTTTGAAATTAGCAATAACCCAAGCCGCAGTATTGTTGATGATTTGGAATAACGATTGTCCTGCCTGAACTAATTGTCCGGGTTGAATATCTACTTTAGACACTTGTCCGTCAATGGCTGCAGTAACCACAGTATAGGTTAAGTTTAATTTAGCGGCTTCTAATTGCGCTTGTGCTCTTTTAATATTGGCAGCAGCCACTTCAGTTTGTTTGTTCGACACTTTTGATTTAGCTTCAATAACTGATTTTTGGTAGCTAGATGCTTTTTGCTGTTGTTGCAAGATACGCACCTGAGTTTCGGCTTCTTGTTTCGCAGCCAAAGCTTGTTCGTATTGTTGTTTGGTAATCGAATGATTTTTGTACAAATTATTGTATCTGTTGTAATCACTAGTCAATCGTCCTAAACGAATTGTAGCAGCTTCAATAGAACCACCAGCCGATTGAACATTGGCGTCCGATACAGCCACGCTAGCTAACGCACCACTAATATCAGCTTTGGATACTTCAAAACTACCTTCGGCAGCTACTAAAGCAGCATTTGCTTCTTCTATTTTGATTTTGAAGTCTCTTTGGTCAATAGTAAATAAAGTATCTCCCTTTTTTACATAATCGTTGTCTTTTACATACACTTTGTCCACATATCCCGAAACTCTTGGAATAATAGGATTCATTCTTTTTTCTATTTGTGCATCATCGGTCAATTCATGCGCCAAAGAATGAAAATATTTATATGTTCCATAAGAACCACCTACAATAACTAATGCTAAAAATAGAGTGATAAATTTTTTATTGGTGTTTTTCTTTTCCATGTCTGGTCTTGATTATAGTTTTGAAATAGTGAAAGTGGTAGTTAATTGCCCTGTTGCGTTAAGTAAGGCGTAGTATTTTTGAATAATATTGGCTTTGGCCAAAGTCTTATTAATGTTGGCACTGAGTTGTTCTACATCGGCTTCTAATAAGTCATTAGTGTCGGCTAATCCGTTATCGTATTTGTCTTTGATGATGCGGTAGTTTTCTGAAGATTGTGCCAGAGCTTGCTCATACACAGTATTTTGTTGAATAGCTAAATTGTAGTTCTCTAAGGCTTCCTGAACCTCAATTTTGATATAATCAGAAAGCATTGCTTCAGAATTTTGAAGTTCCATAGCTTTGCTTTCGGCTAATTTTACAGCAGTTCCATTTTTAAAAATTGCGCTTAAGTCATACGACAGTCCTAGTCCAAAATTCATAGCATTTTGAACAGTTACTACATTCTTTAAATCTAAAGCAACATATCCGCCAATTAGGTTAATGGATGGATAATATCCTCCTTTAGCTAATTTGATGTTGGATTTGCTTGCTTTTTCTTGCCATTGAATCGATTGTAAATCTTTTCTATTTTGTAGGGCAGGTTGTTCGTCGTTAGGAATGTTATCCATTTTAAAATTAGCAAAATCACTTTCCTTAATTTCTATTTGAGTTTCTTTTGGAAGTTTTAAAAGGTTTACCAAATTAAAATTAACAATACTAACATGATTGATGGCTTCATCAATAGATAATTTGATTTTTGAAACCTGTAATTGTGCTTTCAATAAATCGTTTCGAGCAATGATTTCATTTTTTTCTAATTCGCCAAAATCATATGCTCTTTGCTCGGCTCTTTTAAGATTTTCCTTTAGGAGAGCAACAGTTTTTTGTGCTTTGAATAGACTAGCGTAATAATTAATTACTTTCATAGCTACAGCCTCTTTAGTATGGGAAGCAGTGGCTGTTTCGGCTTCATATAAATTTTCGTGTAATTGTATGTTGTGTTGTATTTTAAAACCTGAAAACACAGGTATTGAAGCATTAATTTGCCCAATCATTAGTTGGTCAACTACCGGTAATGAACCGGAATTGCTATTTTGACTTGACTTTAAATTAATGGAGGCATTGGCTAATCGTTGGTATTGTCCAGACATCCTAAAATCAGGATATTGATTGTTTTTTGCCGATTGTAACTCGTATTTTTTAGAAGTTAGTTTCGCATTTGCTAATCCTACTTCGTTACTTTTATCCCAAGCCAGATGAACCGCTTCGTCTAGTGTAAGATTTCTTTTTTCTTGTGCCTCTACAGCAGTTATTCCAACTATAGAAAGCCCTAAGAGTAAAACTTGATTAATTTTCTTCATGGGTTAATAGTGCTTTTATGGTTTGTTGTAAGTGTTGTGTTAATTCGTTGGTAATATAATCTTCAAAAGACTCTTTGGTATGTAATTCTAACACTTCCTCAAAAAAAGGTTTGTTCATTTGAAAATGAAAAAAAGTACCCAAAATAGTAGGAGTGAGCAGCGGAACAATAACGTCTTTTCTAAACACCTCTTTTTGTTGCCCTTCGGCAATGATGGCTTCGAGTGTTTTTAGATTTCCTTTTTTTAATTCAGAAAATGCCTCTAAACTTTTGGCTCTTTTTTCCGAATTGAATTCGAAATGTAAAATGCGGTAAATACCTTTGTTTTTGTTGATTCGGTTGATGTACAATTCGATCAACTTATTGATTTTATCAATAGGTTCTAATTCTTCTTGAATTAAATGATCCAATTGATTTTTTAAATCCGAGGTTCTATAAAAAAGCAAGGATTCCAATAACCGTTCTTTCGATCCAAAATAATACGAAATCATGGCAATATTAATCTTTGCTATTTTCGAAATATCCCGAATAGAAGTCCCGTCAAAACCTTTTTCTGCAAATAAGGTTTCGGCTACTTCTAAAATCTGAATTTGTTTGTCGTTGAAATTGCTTTTCAAAGCGTTGTTTTTTTGGAACAACAAAATTAAACAACTGTTTAATTAAACAGCCGTTTAATTTTTAGTTTAACATCTTTTTAACAAATCTAAAAATGATTTGTTTCCAAAGCTTCCAGCCTTTAAAAGGCTGGAAGCTTTCCGAGAAAGAAAGAAGTTTGTATCAGCGTTTAACAAATAGAGTCCCTACGGGACTTTGAGTTGCGGTGTTTATTTTATGGATTACCCAAATTTAGTCCCTAACGGGACTAATGATACGTTTTTATTGTTTTCAATTGATTTGTCCCGTAGGGACACTATATAGGTAAGGTTGACTATAGTAGAAGATAAAAGTCCCATAGGGACGAAATGTTTTTATTGAATTAGTACGATTGTTTTACCAAAACAAACACTCGTCACCACATTTTCGTATTGGTCATAATTAGGGATAACTGTATAACCTGCTTTGGCGTACAATTGAATGGCTGGCGGATTGTTAGTACCTGTTTCTAAAATACAATTGGTAAAACCATATTCGGTTGCCCAATTTTCTAATGCGGTTAGTATTTTTCTAGCGATACCTTGCCCACGGAAATCGGGACGAACAAATATTCGTTTTATTTCGGCAGTAGAATCAGTGTAGGGTTTGAACGCACCACAACCAACAGCAAGTTCGCCTTGGTAGCAAACGACAACATTTTTAATGTGTTCTACGGTATCAAATTGAGCATAAAACGCATGATCTTCACCATCGCAAATAGCTAAATCTTCGTCTAATAGCTCAACTAAATTTAAAAAGTCTTCGTCGTTAGATGTTGTTCTTTGGAATGTCATTGATGGAGTTTTATCTTAAGAATCAATTTTTTTTCTATTTGTAATCTGTAATAGAATTACGAATAACAAAATTATGGCTATTAAAAAACTAAAAAATAATATTCCGACTGCGCCAGTTGCACATTTGCCTCCACTGCTAGTTATTGAATAGACGATTAATGCAGAGCTTAAAATAGTCATTAAAAATTGTAAAACAAAACTGATTATGCAAACCAAATAGAATTTAATATTTATTTTTTTATTCAAGCATTTTGCACCTATTTTATATTGAAAAACAGTTGGTATAAAAAGCATTAAAAAGGCTATTATAGTTAGCATAATTTCATTTTTAAATAAAAGATTTTTCTATCGAATTGCTCTCACAAACTCTTCAATTTTTCCGGTTCCATTTTGGGTCAAATGCGTAATAAAAGCACTTCCAATAATGGCACCTTTGGCAAATTCAGTCGCTTGATTGAAGGTTTCGGCATTGTTGATTCCAAAACCGATGATTTGTGGGTTCTTTAAATTCATACTAGCAATTCGCTGGAAATAGTTTTCTTGTACACTTCCAAAACCCGACTGCGAACCCGTTACACTAGCAGAACTTACCATATAAATAAATCCGTCAGAGACACTATCAATAAAGCGGATGCGTTCGTCAGACGTTTGTGGTGTAATTAAAAACACGTTGATAAGTCCGTATTTTTCAAAAGTGGCTTTGTATTGCTCTGCATACACATCCACCGGTAAATCAGGAATGATTAAACCGTCGATACCAATTTCAGCGCATTTTTTACAGAAATTCTCTACTCCGTATTGTAACATTGGGTTGAAATACCCCATGATTACTAATGGAATAGATACTGTCTTACGAATGTCTTTTAACTGGTCAAACAACACTTGAGTTGTCATTCCGTTGTGCAATGCTTGAGTAGAACTCGCTTGAATGGTTGGTCCATCGGCTAAAGGATCACTAAAAGGCAGTCCAATTTCAATCATATCAACACCACTTTTTTCCAAATCTTGAATGATTTGTACCGTATCATTTAAGCTAGGATAGCCCGCTGAAAAATAAATAGACAGTACTTTTTTAGTTTCTTGTAATTTTTTATTGATTCGATTCATGTTTTTATTTTTATACCTACAAGGTTAAGAAAACCTTGCAGGTTATTAGTCGATTTTATTTGCGTTAGGGATTGTAGTGTAAATCCTTTTTAAGTTGACCGTCTGAAGGCAACTTAAAAAGATTGCAACGGAAAGCCCGACCCTTGTGGTAACGTCCTACAATTTAAAATAATCAATATACGTATTCAAATCTTTGTCGCCTCGTCCCGAAAGATTAATCACAACCACATCATTAGGTTTGAATTTCATTTCGTCCAAAACAGCAAAAGCGTGTGCACTTTCAATAGCCGGAATAATTCCTTCTAATTTAGACAATTCTAATCCCCAATTCATAGCTTGTGCATCAGTAATGGATATGAATTGTGCTCTTCCTGAAGCAAACAAATGGGCGTGCATAGGGCCAACACCTGGATAATCCAATCCTGCCGAAATAGAGTAGGGTTCTGTAATTTGTCCGTCCGGTGTTTGCATTAACAAGGTTTTACTTCCGTGAATGATTCCTACTTTACCCAAAGCGGATGTAGCTGCACTTTCGCCTGAATCTACTCCTAAACCTGCTGCTTCAACAGCGATAATATTCACGTCTTTTTCATCCAAAAAGTGGTAATAGGCTCCCGCAGCATTACTTCCTCCACCCACACAAGCAATCACATAATCAGGATTTTCTTTGCCTTCCTTTTCCAATAACTGGCTTTTGATTTCTTTAGAAATAACCGATTGGAAACGCGCCACCATATCAGGATACGGATGGGGTCCCACCACAGAACCAATGATGTAATAGGTATCTACAGGGTTGTTAATCCAATCGCGAATGGCTTCGTTAGTAGCGTCTTTTAAGGTGCGAGAACCTGAAAGCGCAGGACGTACTTCGGCACCCAACATTTTCATACGCGCTACATTCGGTGCTTGACGTTTAATGTCAATTTCGCCCATATACACAATACATTCCAAGCCCATCAAAGCACAGACGGTTGCTGTAGCTACCCCGTGTTGACCCGCACCAGTTTCGGCAATGATTCGCTTTTTTCCCAATCGTTTGGCCAATAAAATTTGTCCAATCGTATTGTTTACTTTATGTGCTCCAGTATGGCATAAATCTTCTCTTTTGAGATAGATTTTGGTATTGTATTTTTCAGACAAACGTGCTGCAAAGTAAAGCGGAGTAGGGCGGCCTACATAATCTCGTAACAAAGCGTCAAACTCAGCTTGAAACTCAGGTTCGGCTGTAATTTTTAAATAATTTTGGCGTAATTCTTCTACATTGGGATATAACATTTCCGGAATGTAAGCCCCTCCAAATTCTCCATAATAGCCTTTTTCGTCGACGTTGTAACTCATGGTATGTACTTTTTAAAAGTTTATTTTTTGTTTAAAGCGATTTAATAATTCGCTGTTTTTCAATCCTGCTTCGATCTCAAATTTACTATTTACATCAATAGCATAAATGGGTAAATTGGTTTTTACTATTTCGTTGACCAAATCAATTTCGTTTAATCCAATGCCGCCACTCAAAAAGAAGGGCTTTTTTGAAGGATAGTTTTCAAGTACTTTCCAATCAAAAGTGGTTCCGTTGCCACCAGGCAGTTTCCCTTTGGTATCAAAAAGAAAATAATCACAAACCGTTTCAAATGGTTGTAATTGGTCAAAATCAAAAGCTTCGTCCACCGAAAACACTTTAATGATTTCAATGCTTTTGACTAATTTATTTTTCAATTCTTGGCAAAATTCCACTGATTCCTGTCCGTGTAATTGCACGGCTTGTAAATTGTATTGAGTTACTTTTGCTGCAATTTCTTCTTGACTTGCATTGATAAAAACGCCTGTTTTTTTGATGCTTTGAGGCAAATTAGGCAATTGACCGTCAAAATAGCGTGCCGACTTATCCCAAAATATAAAACCCATATAATCGGGTAGGAGTGATCCTACTTCGAGAATATTGTCGGGGTATTTCATGCCGCAGATTTTGAGTTTCATAGTTTTTTATTTGCCGCTAAGACGCTAAGGCCAAAGTTTTTTTAATTTGTGTTAATTCGTGTAATTCGTGTTTATACTAATTGCTCAATAAATTCCTTAGCCGCTTGGCCCGCATTATCTGTTTTCATGAAGTTTTCACCAATTAAAAATCCTTGATATCCGTACGGTTTTAATTCGGTTATAGCTTCAATCGACGAAATCCCGCTTTCGGATACTTTTACAAATTCATTCGGAATTTGGTCAGCCAATGTCTTACTGAAATCCAAACTCACTTCAAAGGTTTTTAAATTTCGGTTATTGACTCCAATCATATCCAAACTTGGCATAATCGATTTTTCTAATTCTTCTTGATTGTGGACTTCCAAAAGGACTTCTAATCCTAAACCATGCGCAAATTCAGATAAACTTTTGATTTCTTCCCGACTCAAAACAGCTGCAATTAGCAGAATTAAATCAGCTCCGTGGGCTTTGGCTTCCAAGATTTGGTATTCATCTACAATGAATTCTTTTCGCAAAAGCGGAATATTGACGCTAGCTCTAGCCAATAATAAATCGTCCAAAGAACCGCCAAAATATTTTCCATCCGTTAAAACAGAAATCCCACAGGCATCTGCTGTTTCATATCCTTTCACTACTTCTTCTACGGTAAAACCATAATTAATTTCGGCTTTGGAAGGGGAACGTCGTTTGTGTTCGGCGATAATTCCCGAATTGCTATTTCGTAAATTATGACTCAACGAAATAGTTTGTTTTTCAAAAAACACCGATGCTTCCAATTGTGAAACCGGAATAATCGATTTTTTGAGTACTACTTCTCTTCGTTTGTCTACTATTATTTTGTCTAATATGTTCATTTTTTTTCTGCCGCTAAGGCGCTAGGGCGCAAAGGTTAAAAATTCATTTGTGCTAATTCGAGCAATTCGTGTAATTCGTATTTCTATTTACTTAACTCTTGTAAAATTTGTAACGATTGTAATCCTTTTCCAGAGAATAAACTCTCTTTGGCTAATTCAAAACCTTCTAATGGACTGCATTGGGTTACCGTAGCAATAGCCATAGCCGCATTGGCACAGACTACATTGTTTTGGGCTTCGGTTCCTTTTCCTGAAATAATATCGGTAAATAATTGTGCGGATGCTTCGATGGTTTTTCCGCCTTCAATTTCGGTTTGTGACAAAAGTCGAACGCCAAAATCATCTGGATTCAGCATCAGTTCTTTGGTGTTGGTGATGCATTTCGTTGGACAGGTTAAGGATACTTCGTCATACCCGTCAAGCGAATGCAAAATGGTGAAATTTCTATTGGTGTTTTGATATAAATAGGCATACATTCGAGCCAACTCCAAGTTAAAAACGCCCACCAACTGATTCTGTGGAAAGGCAGGATTTACCATAGGTCCCAACATATTGAAAAAGGTTTTTACACCCAATTCTTTTCGGATAGGTCCTACATTTTTCATAGCAGGGTGGAAGAGTGGCGCGTGCAAAATACAGATGCCTGCTTTTTCCATACATTTTTCAAGGAAACCTCCATCATTACTGAATTTAATTCCCATTTTCTCCATCACATTACTCGATCCTGAAATAGACGAAACGCCGTAATTTCCGTGCTTGGCTACTTTGATTCCAGCTCCCGCCGCTACAAAAGACGCCAAGGTTGAAATATTAAAGGTGTCTTTTCCGTCTCCACCCGTTCCGCACAAATCGATGGTATTGTAGCTTGATAAATCAACACGGATACACAAATCCAATAAGGCTTCGCGGAAACCGGCTAATTCTTCGATGCTAATGCTACGCATCATGTACACCGTCAAGAAAGAAGCAATCTGACTGGTATTATAATCACCGTTTGATATATTAACCAATACGTTTTTTGCCTCGTCTTTGGAAAGCATTTCGTGATTGATAAGTCTGTTGAGTATGTTTTTCATTTTTTTTTGCCGCTAAGACACTAAGTCGCAAAGATTTTTCTTTATTCTATTCAATTCTAATCCTAATTATTGAAATCGTAGGCTAAATTTGAGCAATTTGTTTACACTACAACCTAACAATCTGATTATCTAACGCTCTAATTATCTAACAATCGAACTTAACTTTTTACCCAATTTTCTAACATTTTTTTCCCGTTAGGCGTCAATACACTTTCTGGGTGAAATTGAACTCCTCTAACATCATAGGTTTTGTGGCGAAGCGACATAACTTGTCCGTTTTCGTCAAAAGAAGTTGCTTCTAAACAGTCGGGTAAATTAGCGTCTACTACCCAAGAATGGTAACGCCCCACTTCAAATTCGTTGTCCAATCCTTCAAATAACAATTCGTCGTTAACCGCTTTTGTAACGGTAGTAGCTACCCCATGATATACTTTGTCTAGGTTAGATAATGTGCCACCATAGACCTCGCCAATGGCTTGTTGTCCTAGGCATACGCCAAAAATACTTTTACTAGGGCCGTACTGCTGAATGACTTGTTTTAATAGACCCGCTTCCTCTGGAATTCCAGGACCAGGCGATAATACAATTTTGTCAAAACGAGCGATCTCCTCCATTTCAAATTCATCGTTTCTATACACAGTTACTTCGCAATCTAAATCCTCTAAATAGTGGACTAAATTGTACGTGAAGCTATCGTAATTGTCTATGACTAGTATCTTTTTCATTTTTTTATTAAAAAATTGAAAGATTTAAAGATTGAAAAATCAGCATCTTTAAATTCTTAAATTGTTACATTTTATATTGTTTCTGCCAAATCCAAAGCCGTGTTCAAGGCTCTTAGTTTGTTGTACACTTCTTGCATTTCGCTTTCTTCATCAGAATCGGCTACAATTCCGGCACCTGCTTGACAATGCAATTGGTGGTTTTTACTTAAAAAAGTACGAATCATAATCGCATGATTGAAATTGCCTTTAAAATCCATAAATCCGATGGCGCCTCCATAAAAATTACGATTCGTTTTTTCATACTCTTCAATCAATTGCATGGCTCGGTGTTTTGGCGCACCACTCAAAGTTCCTGCTGGGAAAGTATCGGCTACGACCTGCATTGTTGAAGCAGTATCGTGTAAATGTCCGGTTACTTTGGATACCAAATGAATCACGTGCGAAAAGAACTGTACTTCTCGGTATTTTTCTACTTGTACCTCATGTCCGTTTCGGCTTAAATCGTTTCGAGCCAAATCAACTAACATCACGTGTTCGCTATTTTCTTTTTTATCTTCGGATAACTGTTTGGCTAAGACTGCATCTTTTTCATCATCGCCCGTTCTTTTGAAGGTTCCAGCAATGGGGTGAATCTCTGCTTTGCGATCTTTCACAATGATTTGGGCTTCGGGTGAAGAACCAAATATTTTGAAATCGCCATAATCAAAAAAGAAGAGGTAAGGGGAAGGATTGATGCTTCGCAACGCTCGGTACACATTGAATTCGTCACCTTTGAATCCTTGCGTGAAACGTCTGGATAAAACCAATTGGAACACATCACCACGGTAACAATGTTTTTTGGCTAAAGCCACATTGTGTTTGAATTCTTCGTCAGTTAAATTAGAAAATCCCTGACCGTCTTTTGAAAATGAATACGAAGCAATATTTCGAGACTGCAACAATTGTTCGATTTCTCCAATGTTATTTTTTCCATCTACACTATGGCAGAAAATATAGGCCTCATTTTTGAAATGATTGATAGCAATGATATTTTGATACACTGCATAATACATATCCGGAATGGTATTGCTGTTTTCTTTTTTGGCAATGTTTATCTTTTCAAAGTAACGCACGGCATCATACGAAATGTAGCCAAATAAGCCATTATTGATGAATTTGAAATCGTTTTTCTCCGATTCAAACTGTCCTGAAAATTCTTGAATTACGGCAGGAATATCGGTTGTAGCCTCAATAGCTATTTTTTCAGCACTTCCATCAGGGAAGTTTTTGATAATCGTTTCGTTTTCAATTTTAATAGATGCGATAGGATTGCAGCAGATGTACGAAAAACTATTGTCGTTTCCGTGGTAGTCGCTACTTTCTAAAAGCAAACTATTTGGAAATTTATCGCGTATTTTCAAGTACACACTTACTGGCGTAATCGTATCCGCTAGGATTTGTTTGTATTTTGTATTTAAAATAAAAGATTTCAAAATATTCATTTTTAAAATGTTATCAAAAGCATCGTTTGAGATATGAAAAAAGGCTTGTCGTCATGACAAGCCTTTTATATTTATAATAATACTACAGGAGCTCTGTTCACGACGACTGACGTAAATTGTTCCACCACCAAGTATTGTTTGTATTCGTTATCATATTCATTTTATGTGCTGACAAATATATAAAGGTTATTCCATTATCCCAATATAAAAAAGCGAAAAAAAATATATTTTTCTCGCTTTTTTGTTAAATTAAATGTTGGTTAAGAAACCAATTCACCTTGATTTCTAAAGACCAATTGTCCGTCAAAGGCATCCAAAAGGATAATACTCTCGGTTTGAATTTTCCCCGCTAGTATTTCTTTAGACAATTGATTCAATACTTCCCTTTGAATTACCCTTTTTACAGGTCTAGCTCCAAATTGTGGGTCGTACCCTTTTTGAGACAAATACTCGATAGCCTCAGGTGTAGCATCCATCGTGATGCCTTGTTGTGCTAGCATTTTTGTTACCGATTTCAGTTGTAAGCCTACGATTTGCGCAATATTATCATTGGTCAGCGGTGTGAACATTACAATTTCGTCAATACGGTTGATGAATTCTGGACGTACAGTTTGTTTCAATAAGCCTAACACTTCCACTTTGGCCGATTCGGTTGCGGCTTCGATACCACCTTTCAAGTTTTCGAATTTCTCTTGAATGATTTGGCTACCCATATTCGACGTCATGATGATAATCGTGTTTTTGAAGTCGGCCAAACGTCCTTTGTTATCCGTCAAACGTCCCTCGTCCAAAACTTGTAACAGGATATTAAACGTATCCGGATGCGCTTTTTCAATTTCGTCCAACAAGATCACAGAGTAGGGTTTTCTTCGGACAGCTTCGGTCAATTGTCCTCCTTCGTCATAGCCCACATAGCCTGGAGGCGCTCCCACTAAACGGCTCACCGAGTGGCGTTCTTGGTATTCGCTCATGTCAATTCGGGTCATGGCGTTTTCATCGTCAAATAAGTATTCCGCTAGGGCTTTCGCCAATTCCGTTTTACCCACACCGGTTGTTCCTAGAAAAAGGAAAGTACCCACTGGTTTTTTCATGTCTTGCAAACCAGCACGACTTCTACGAACGGCATCGCTAATAGCTTCAATTGCTTCTTCTTGACCTACTACACGTTTGTGCAATTCATCTTCTAGTTTCAAGAGTTTTTCTCTTTCGCCTTGCAACATTTTGACAACAGGAATTCCCGTCCATTTAGCAACGACTTCAGCGATATCTTCTCGGGTCACGACTTCTTTTATCAAGGACGTTCCCGATTGATTTTCTTGCAATTGTTTTACCAAAGCGTCCAATCGCTCTTGGGCTTCTTTGATCTTTCCGTAACGAATTTCGGCTACTTTTCCGTAGTCGCCATCACGCTCGGCACGTTCCGCTTCGTATTTAAAATCTTCAATTTCTGTTTTTACCGCTTGGATGTTGTCCACAACATCTTTTTCCGATTTCCATTTGGCGTAGATCTCGTTGCGGTCTTCTTTTAAATTGGCCAAATCCATGCCCAAGACTTTCAATTTACTTTCGTCTTTTTCGCGTTTGATAGCTTCAATTTCGATTTCCAATTGCATGATTTTTCGATCCAAAACGTCCAATTCTTCGGGTTTTGAATTGATTTCCATACGCAATTTAGAAGCCGCTTCGTCCATTAAATCAATGGCTTTGTCGGGTAAAAAACGGTTGGTAATATAGCGTTGCGACAATTCTACTGCAGCAATAATCGCCTCGTCTTTGATTTGCACTTTGTGGTGTGTTTCGTATTTTTCTTTGATACCACGCAAGATAGAAACGGCACTTTCCGTATCCGGTTCTTCTACCATTACTTTTTGGAAACGTCTTTCGAGTGCTTTGTCTTTTTCAAAATATTTTTGGTATTCGTCTAAAGTAGTGGCACCAATAGCACGCAATTCGCCACGCGCCAAAGCGGGTTTCAAAATATTTGCTGCATCCATAGCGCCTTCGCCACCTCCAGCTCCTACGAGGGTGTGGATTTCGTCAATAAAAAGCACAATATCGCCTTCGGCAGCAGTGACTTCTTTCACTACCGATTTTAGACGTTCTTCAAATTCTCCTTTGTATTTGGCACCCGCAATCAAAGCACCCATATCGAGTGAGAAGATGATTTTGTCTTTTAAGTTTTCGGGTACGTCTCCATCTACAATTCGATGTGCCAAACCTTCGGCAATAGCGGTTTTACCCACACCAGGTTCACCTACAAGCATTGGGTTGTTTTTGGTTCGTCGTGTTAAAATTTGCAATACACGACGAATTTCCTCGTCACGACCAATAACAGGATCTAATTTGCCGCTTTGAGCTAAATCGTTCAGGTTTTTGGCGTATTTGTTTAAGGCATTGTAGGTTTCTTCGGCAGAGGCAGAGGTCACTCTTTCGCCTTTTCTCATTTCTTCAATGGCTGCTTTTAGTCCTTTTTCGGTAACGCCTTGGTCTTTTAAGATTTGGCCCACTTTACTTTTGGAACCAAAAATAGCGAGAACCAAATGTTCTACCGAAACGAATTCGTCGTTCATTTTTCCGGCTAAAATTTCGGCTTCGTTTAACGTACTATTGGCTGTTCTGGACAACATAATATCGCCACCCGACACTTTAGGGAAACTTTGAAGGGTGCTTTCCAAAATTTGTTTGAAAAGCGACACATTCACGTTTAATTTTTTCAAAAGAAAAGGCGTTACATTTTCATCGACCTCTAAAAGGGCTTTGAAAATATGTTCGTTTTCGATTTGTTGGTGGCCCAATCCTTGCGCTAGTTGTTGCGAAAGTTGGATGGCCTCCTGCGATTTGGTAGTAAATTTATTAATGTTCATTTTGTCTTTTTTTAAAGTTGAATTTGGGGTTAAATAAATATCTTTGTAAAAAATTCGTCAATTGTTATTCCACTCCTAAATTTACGACAATTTGGCTTATATCAAGGGTTTACGACCGACAATATGACTTAAAAAACGACAAAATGACTTTATTCAACGCTATTTTTGGGGATTCAGAAAATAAAAACACCAACACATCCAAAATCAACTGGATTGCATTGACTGATTTAGGGCAGTTGAACGAAATAATGGATTGTTCGCACCAACAACCGGTAGTGATTTTTAAACACAGCACCCGTTGCAGTATTAGCCGTATGGCGTTGAAACAATTTGAGAATGAATTTGATTTGGATGGCAGTGTAGCGCCTTATTTTTTAGACTTGCTCAATCATCGCGACATCTCAAATGAGATTGCGACTCGTTTTGAGGTCTACCACCAATCACCGCAGTTGCTTTTGATTAAAGAAGGACAATCTGTTTATGATGCTTCGCATAGCGATATTGATGCGTTAGCGTTGAAGGGGAGGGTGTAGATTGTTACAACCGAAAATGATTGTATTGAATCAAAGTAATTACAATTTTATTTTAACGATTTTATTATCTTGTATTATAACAAGTGTACTTTTTCGCTCTTTTTTAAAAGCAATCATTTTTTCGTAGGCTTTTTCAAGGCCTTTCAATATTTTATTTCTGTTTTCTATTTTGGTTTCTGAAGTCATACGTACTTTTTTAATTCGTTAAATTTGGTTTCGTTGAGAATATTTAGTTCTTCACCTGCTGAAATTTCTGCAATCAAGTTATGTTTGCCTTCAGAGTTGTCAAAAATTAATGTCTGATCTACAATCGAAAGATAAATTTCAAATAAGTTTTTGATTCCTTTATGATAGCGTCTTTCTATAACCTCTTCGGGAATAGAATGTCCGCCTTCAATAACTCTAATTTTTACCCTTTCTTTTGCTAATTCAGTATTTTTTAGCCAAAAAAAGAGTAACGTCACATTATAATTTTTCTTTTTAGCTTCAAGAATTTTGTTTTTGTAACTTCTTGTTGAAAGTGTAGTTTCAAATGCAAAATTTTCATTTTGAGAAACCAGTTCATTTATATTCTGCCCGCTTCAAAAGAAACTTTTTCTGGTTGAAAAGGAGATAGACCTTTAGCAATTTCATCAGCATTGACAAACTCTTTGCAATCCAAAATTTCAGGCAAAATTGTGAAAGATGCTGTTGTTTTACCAGCCCCGTTACATCCTGCAATTATATATAAATTCTTTTCTTCCATCAATTGCAAATATAAATAAAATCAAAGACAAAATTCTTTTGCTTAACAAATAACATCACATAGCAATATTGATGCGGTAGCGTTGAAGGGGAGGGTGTAGTTTGTTACAATAGACACATCATTTTATTGTGTTTTATGTGCAATCACGAGCGAGACGATTGCTCTAGCTGGGGGATTACTTTTACCAAATTGGCTCTACAATTCGTTTGAAAAAATCATCATTCCATTGAACTTGATAAGTTTTACCGGTTAATTGGTCAAGTAACAAGAAGTTATATATATTTTTGGTAGGGAAAAGTGTAAATCTTCCATTTATTTCTTCATCAGTTAAAATAAGTGAACGTGTATTTAAGTCTTTTTCACCTTGGTAGCCTTCTTCTGAAACACTAAAATGAACTTGCCACATTTTTCCATTGCGAGTGTCTAATTTAATAAAAGTCCAATAGTTTTCTGTTGGAAATAATTTATAAATTGGAACTTCAAGTCTCTGATTTTCAAATTGTTTATCTAATTGTTTGATTGAATTTGTAATAAACTGTTGTTTTTTTTCATTTTTTTTGTATGATAATATAATTGAATTCATGAATGTTTTGTCTAATCCCTTTAAGATAATGTGTTCTAATTCAATTTCTGATTCTGGATTATACCATTTGATATTGTATTTAGGTGTTTCTTTTATAATAATTGGCTTACCATATTTTTCATCTAGATTTTTTTTTAAGTCTTGTAGAATACTTAAAACATCTTTAGGTTCATCCATTTTAAGGTTAATCTTCGCTAATTTCTTTGACTTTTCATTAAAAAGAAAAGAAACTGTAAAATTCGTATACTTACCAAACTCATAATTTTTAATTATAAAAGGACAATAATACTCATTACCATATTTGTCCGGAGTTTCTAAAATTGTTAATTGGTCTCCAAATTTTTGTCTTATATCTGTTTCTATACTTGACCAAGTTAGATTTTCCCAAACTTTAACTGTTGATAATTTATCATATTCTTTATTTGTCTTGTTCTGACTTAATACTAATTGTGAGAAAATGATAAAAGCGATTAGCAATTTCTTCTTTTTGATTTGTATTTCTCTCATATTTTATATTTTCTGATATTATAATATGTATGTAACTCGAATAAACAATATAATCTTTAAATTACCAAAGCGGGTATGTAGTGATTATTAACTTTTCAAATATATTAAATTTTTCTTACAAAATATAAAATGTATTATGAGAAAGAAGTCTGCTTACAAGATAATAGCGATATAAAAGAATTACTTTTTAGTCTCCTTCACAAACATATTGAAAACTAAACCTCCCATAAGTGCTCCGTAAAGTGTAGAGTTCAATGGTTTTGAAGTAATGGCACAAGTCCCTGAGGCGCAACCTACATAGTAATAATACCCATAACCCGCTAGGGCGCCAATGACAATTCCAATACCGGTTAAGAGCAAGGCTTTCTTAGTCATTAGTTGCTTTTTTCAAGGATTACTTTGATGAGGTCTTCTTTAGAAAGCACTCCTGATTGTCTCCATAATTGTTTGCCATTTTGAAACAAAATCATCGTAGGTACACCGCGAACTTGGTATTGGGCTGCCACGGCTTGGTTTTTATCCACATCAATTTTAATAATAGAGATGCGTTCGCCTAAATTAGCTTTTACCTCTTTCAATATAGGGGCTAACATTTGGCAAGGGCCACACCAAGTGGCAAAAAAATCAACCAAAACGGGTTGGTCTGATTGTATAATTTGATTAAAATTTCCCATGATTTATTTTTTTGAATTGGGTACAGCACAACCATTGGCACCGCAACCCATATTAAAAACCACTTGAAGTAAGAAGAAAGCGCCAAAAAACACAAAAGTCCATTCTCTCAAAACATAGGCTTGACTGAAAAGAAAAATGGCAAAAGCCAATCGCACCCAGCGCATGAGGTGCCAATTGGTTAAAAGTAAGTTTTTCATAGCTTAGTAATTGGCTTTAATGATTTTGTATTTTTCGTCATAAGAAACGGTGTCTTGTAATTTTTGAAGTGCCACTTCTTGGGTACTAGCAATCACCACTTCGCTAAAATTAGTATTCATACTAACATTTAAAACAGTGTCTAAAGACCCTAGTTTTTCTGAAACGGTAGCTTTGCATCCGCTGCAAGTAATGCCTTCAAATTCATACAAATGCACTGTAGCTTCGGTATTTTTTTTGAATTCAATCCACAATTCGGCATTCGCTCTTGGTGCTACCGAATTCGTACATACTTCCATTTTTTCAATAGTAAAAGCTCCTGAAAACAGATTGATGTATTCTACTTTGTTACCGCCAAAAGGAGGGCCTTGTTCAAATTCACGGTTGAACAGCAAGCCTACCATTTTTCCTTTGGGAGCTAACAATTGATGCATTTTCCAAACGTATTTTGGACGCATCGTTGGTGGAAGCGCACAGAAAAAAGTTTGTTCAATGATCCAATCGTACTGTCCTTGGTGCTCAAAAAAGTCGCCCAAAATGATTTTGAGGTTGGGATGATTGACAAATTTTTGTTGTAGTAATTCTATTAAAGTAGGTGCAATATCGATTACGGTGATATTGGTAAACCCTTGGTGTAAAAGGTATTCAGCCTCATAGGAGTTCCCCCCACCCGGAATCAATATCGCACTATTTTTATCTTCAATGGTCGCTATAAAATCCTGAATAGGAGGGGAAACCGTTCCTAAATCCCAACCTGTAGCTTTAGCCTTGTATTGGGCATCCCAATAGGCTTGGTCTAATGGTTTTTCGCAAGAAGTGACACAACAATGTAAGTCTTCCATGATAGTTTTATTATTTCAATACTTTACTTTGGCAAACGAAATCGGTTTTGGGAACAGTGGTTTTTGCAATCGCATTAAAACCGCCTGCTACTTCGCTAAAGTTTCTGAAACCGCGTGCTTCCAAAATAGAAGCCGCAATCATCGAGCGGTAACCGCCTGCACAGTGCAAAAAGAAATGTTCGTCTGGATTGATGTCTTTTACCCAATCATTGATATAGGCAAGTGGTTTGCTGTAAGCGTCTTCAACGTGTTCGGCTTCGTATTCACTTTCTTTACGAACATCAATGATTTTGCTTTCGCCAATGGTCACTTGTTGTTCAAACTCTTCAGCAGTAATTCGTGTAACAGTATCGATTTCTTTTCCTGCCTTTTTCCAAGCTTCGAATCCGCCTTCTAAATGCCCGATTAGGTTGTCAAAACCAACGCGGCTCAAACGGGTTACGGTTTCTTCCTCGCGACCGTTCGGACTCACTAAAATAATAGGTTGGTTCACATCGGCAATTAAAGCGCCTACCCATGGAGCAAAATCGCCATCGATTCCAATGTTGATGGACTGCGGGATAAATCCTTGTGCGAATTCCCCATTGTTGCGAGTGTCTAGAATGAGTGCTTTGGTTTCCTCTACCATTAACTCTAATTGAGATACAGGAATAGCGCGCATTCCGTTGTTCAAAACGGTTTCAAAATTTTGATATCCTTTTTTGTTCATCGCTACATTCATTCCAAAGTAGGCTGGAGGAGGCAACAAACCATCGGTAACTTCTTGGATAAATTCGGCTTCGGTCATATTGGCTCTCAATGCATAGTTGGTTGCTTTTTGGTTACCAATAGTCGAAACGGTTTCTTTGCTCATGTTTTTTCCGCAAGCACTTCCGGCACCGTGAGCAGGGTAAACAATTACTTCGTCTCCCAAAGTCATGATTTTATTGCGAAGCGAATGGTACAAAGTGGCAGCCAATTCTTCTTGGGTCATCGAAGCGGCTTTTTGAGCCAAATCAGGGCGGCCTACATCGCCAATGAACAAGGTGTCTCCCGAGAAAATAGCGTGGTCGTTTCCGTTTTCGTCAATTAACAAGAACGTAGCACTTTCCATAGTGTGTCCCGGAGTGTGCAGTACTTTTATTTTGATTTTACCAACTTCAAATAGTTGTTCATCAGCGGCAACAATAGCTTCAAATTCGGGTTTAGCTGTTGGGCCATACACAATGGCCGCACCCGTTGCTTGACTCAAATCCACGTGACCCGAAACAAAATCGGCATGAAAATGCGTTTCAAAAATGTATTTTAATTGCACGTTGTCGCGTTCTAAACGATCCAAATACGGTTGCACTTCGCGCAATGGGTCAATGATAGCGGCTTCTCCGTTAGAAGTGATATAATACGCACCTTGTGCTAAACATCCGGTGTAAATTTGTTCTATTTGCATGATATGATAATTTAAAAAAATGATATTCAAAATTACGTTCTGAAATTCAATTTGTAAGTGACTAATGTTACAGTTTGTATTTTATTTATGCGGTTCCTTTTAGAATTTTGTTCCAATAGAGCCAGGGTAAGATTTTAGTTTTCAAAATCCACATGGTCCAGCGAGGTTTTGCTTGGTCGAATGGGAATGTCATTTTAGGTTTGTTCGAATAATCAAATTCGGCCAACATTAGTTTGCCGTATTGAGTAGGAATTGGACAGGCACTATATCCGTCATAGGAAGCTGTGGTTGGTTGATTAGCTATTAGCTGTAGTAAATTTTCGACTACAACAGGTGCTTGTTTTCTAATGGCTGCTCCAGTTTTACTGCAAGGAGCGTTGGTACAGTCACCAAGTGCAAAAATGTTTTTGAAACGGCTATGTTGCATGGTATGTTTGTCAATTTCTACATAGCCTAAAGGATTGTTAGCATCAGCAAGTGGACTATTTTTAATGAAATCAGGGGCTGATTGTGGCGGAACGGTGTGGCAGATATCAAAATTCAAACTTACTTTTGAAATACTGGCTTCTGCTTGATTTTCAGTGATTCCATAACAAGAGGCTTGTAATGTAGAAAATTTAGTTTCCAAGTCTTTAGGTTGTTCTTTTGATTCAAAGAAGATGGTTTTTGATTTTCCGTCAATAGCGGTAACATTGGCACCAAAATGCACTTTGATATTGTATTGCGCCACCTTTTTCTTTAATGTTTCAGCATATTCTGGCACTCCAAAAATAACTCCAGCACCCGATACATAATGAACATCACATTGATCTAAGATTCCTTTTTTACGCCAATAATCACAAGCTAAATACATAATTTTATGAGGAGCTCCCCCACATTTAATAGGAGTAGAAGGATTCGTAAAAACAGCAGTACCACCTTTGAAATTTTTAATTAATTCCCAAGTATAAGGCGCAGTATTAAAACTGTAGTTGCTTGATACTTCATTTTTTCCTAAAGTGTCTGTAAGTCCTTCTATTTTGTTCCAGTCCAATTGAATTCCCGGACAAACTACTAAATAATCATACGTAATTTCGGTTCCATTAATACAAATTACCGTATTTTTTTCAGGAGAAAAAGTTGCAACAGCTTCTTTTATCCAAGTAGTGTTTTGCGGAATATAATCAGCTTCTTTTTTTTCTGTTTTGGTAATGTCAAATGCTCCTGCACCTACTAAAGTCCAAGCGGGTTGGTAATAATGTTTCTCAGAAGGTTCAACGATCCCAATTTGTAGGTTTTTGTTTTTCAACAATAACTGAGAGGCTACGGAAAGTCCAGCATTTCCTCCTCCAATGACAAGTATTTGATAATGATTCATAATTATTTTGGTTAAGGGTTAGGTATTAGCTTGTTATGATTTAGAAAAATAATTCTTTCGTGATAATGTACAATCCCATAATTAAAACAAACCATCCAAAAACGGGTTTCAATTTGGCGCCATCAATTCGTTTAGATAATTGAGTTCCAATGAGCATTCCGATAAAAGCAATAGTAGAAATAATTAACAGGAAGCTATAATTAATAGGGGTTCCAATGTATAAATCGCCTGCAAAACCGATGCTGGAATTGATAAAAATGATTAATAATGACGTTCCAACCGCTTGTTTCATGGGTAAATTTGCAAAGAACAATAAGGCTGGAATTATTAAAAATCCTCCTCCTGCTCCAAGAAAACCAGTTACAATTCCAACAAAAAAACCGATTATTCCTAGTTGAACATAGTTGATAGTGCCACTACTTATGCTTTGGTTGTTTTTTCTAATCATGGATATTGAAGCAGCCAACATCAGTATAGAAAAAATAATCATAATTAGAAAACTTTTGGACACTTTATACGAAGCAATAGAAAATAATGTTTCGGCGATTTGAGGAAAAATTACTTCACGAATAATTAGTATTGAAAACACGGAAGGAACCGCAAAATATAGAGCTGATTTAATTTGTAAATTTCCCATACGATAATGGCTTATACAGCCCATTAAAGAGGTAATTCCCACGATAAATAATGAATAGCTAGTGGCTAGTTCAGGATCAATTTTAAATAAGTAGACTAAAATAGGGATGGTTAAAATAGAACCGCCGCCGCCTATTAATCCTAAGGAGAGTCCAATAATAATTGAAGCAAAATAACCTAGATATTCCATTAATTTGTTTTTTTAGTTAACAAAAATGGGTACTTAAATTCAATTGTATTGTAACATTTGTCACAGTGGTACTATTTTTTCAATAATTCGATATGGTTGCGATGCAATTTTAATAACTGGCGTTGTTCCATTTTTTTAAGCAATCGCGACACCACTTCTCTAGAGGTATTGAGTTCTGTAGCAATTTCTTGATGTGATAGTTTTAGGTCCTGGCAACCGCAAGCATCGGCGTGGCGTTTTAAGTAAAATTCCAAACGCTCGTCCATGGCTCTAAAAGCGATGCTGTCAATGACTTCGAGGACTTCTTCAAAACGACTGCGGTAGGTAGCAATGACAAATTCGTACCAAGAACGGTGCTTCATCATCCATTGATCCATAAGGGAAAGCGGTACCAAAATCAACTCGGCATCTTCGACCACTTTGGCCATGATTTGGCTTTTTTCTGATTTGGTAGCACATACCATGGAGATGGCACAAGCTTGACCGGGTTGGAGGTAGTACATAAAAAATTCCCCACCTTCTTCGCCTTCTCGATAGACTTTGATTTTGCCTTTGGTTACTAAAACGGTGTTCTTGATGTACTGACCTGTTCGCATAATGACGGTTCCGGTTTTGAAACTTTGAACCGAATCATTGGCCTCAATATCAGCAATTAAGTCGTTGGAGAAACTAGGAAATGTCTTTTTAATTAAATCGTCCATTTTTTGGATTGATTGTTTTTATTGCATCTGTAAAAATACAGCATTTTTTTGATTAAAGTAATTGGATGGGGTGTTTAACCAATATTTCGTCCCTAAGGGACTAACTGAATAGAGGAGTTGTTTTGTTACCGATATCTTGTCCCTACGGGACGGAGTGTATTGTTTTATTGGGTATCAAAATAGTGTTCTTATAGTCCAAAGTTGCACGATGTCCTCAGGTTTTGTTATCGATATTTTGTTATTACTTGTGTGTATTCCTTTTACCGGTTATCAATATAAATTGCGACGAGATAAGTTATAAACAAAACTTGCTCCGTTAGGAGTTACATATTGGTAATTTCAAATGACTTTCAGATAAAAGTCCCGTAGGGATGATACTTTTAGATGATAGTTCATTTTTAATTCTACTTTAAATCGGGTATTTTTCTTGGTATTTTTCGATAAAATCAGAATTTGACCCAAAGAATGATTATTCGCAAACGTTTTCTTGAAAATACTATTTAATTCACAAACCTTTGATGTATTGTTTGATAAAAACCTCGTATTTTTACCCAAAAATAATTTGCTATGAATTTAACACAAGAAGATTGGATTGCTCAATTTGAGTCGGACGAAAATGGTGTGATACTCGATGTGAGAACAGCCATGGAATTTGAAGAAGGTTATATTGCGGGAGCAATTAATTATGATTTTCATCAAGGTGCCGCTTTTGTGGCTGATTTAGAAACATTGGATAAATCCAAAAATTACTACGTGTACTGTCGTTCAGGAGCTAGAAGTGCTAATGCGTGTGCGATTATGAACCAATTGGGTTTTGAAAACACCTATAATTTATTAGGTGGAATTATTGAATGGGACGGCGATATTGTTGAACCATAAATTACTAAACAACAACACAACAAGATATTATGAGTACAATTCCTCAAGAATTTCAAATTAGCTCGACTTTAACTCAAGATACGTATTTGGTTAATGGCGAATTAAAAAAATGGACAGGAGTCACTACACCGGTTTATTCGACTATTTCTTCAACGGCAACGTATGCGCCTACTTTGTTAGGAACGATTCCAGCTATGGGAGAAAAAGAAGCTTTGGAAGCCGTTGAATCGGCTGATTTAGCGTTCAATAACGGTCAAGGTTTGTGGCCTACTATGAAGGTGGTGGATCGCATTAAGTGCATGGAAGATTTTGTTACCAAAATGAAAGACACCCGTGCCGAAGTAGTTAAATTATTAATGTGGGAAATTGGAAAAACCCTTGGCGATTCTGAAAAAGAATTTGACAGAACGGTAGAGTACATTTATGATACGATTGATAGTTTGAAAGAATTGAACAGTCGAAGTGCTCATTTTAGTAAAGTGCAAGGCATTCACGCCATGGTGCGTAGAGGACCTCTGGGAGTAGTATTGTGTCTTGGACCGTACAATTATCCTTTGAATGAAACCTTCTCTTTGTTGATTCCCGCTTTGATTATGGGGAATCCGGTGGTGTTTAAACCGGCCAAACACGGTGTGTTATTGTTGTCGCCATTATTAGAAGCGTTCAGAAGCAGTTTCCCTAAAGGGGCTATTAATATTATTTACGGTAGAGGTAGAGAAGTGGCTTCGCCTATTATGAAATCAGGAAAAGTAGGTGTTTTGGCTTTGATCGGAAACAGTACCTCGGCCATTGCTTTGCAAGACCAACATCCTAATAAAAATAGATTGCGTTTGATTTTAGGTTTGGAAGCCAAAAATCCAGCGATTATTTTACCAGACGCCGATTTAGATTTGGCTATCCAAGAATGTATTACGGGTTCGTTGTCTTTCAACGGGCAACGTTGTACAGCTTTGAAAGTGTTGTATGTTCACGAATCGATTGCGCAGGAATTCAATACCCGTTTTGCGGCTAAGGTAGATGCTTTGGCTTTTGGTAATCCGTGGGAAAAAGGAGTGATGCTAACACCACTTCCTGAAAAAGAAAAACCAGCCTATATTCAAGAATTGATTGATGATGCGAAAGCGAACGGCGCTCAAATTTTGAATGCAAAAGGAGGAACGCATAGCGACAATTTTATATTTCCAGCCGTTTTATACCCTGTGAACAAAACGATGCGCGTGTACCACGAGGAGCAATTTGGTCCAGTGGTGCCTGTGATTTCGTTTAAAGACATTCAAGAGCCATTGAACGATATGGCCGAATCAAATTACGGACAACAAGTGAGTTTGTTTGGAAAAGACATTAAAACTATTGCACCACTAATTGATACTTTAGTGAATTTAGTGTGTCGAGTTAACTTGAATAGCTCGTGTCAAAGAGGGCCAGACGTATTTCCATTCACGGGTCGTAAAGACTCTGCGGTAGGAACTTTGAGTATTCACGATGCGTTGCGTTCGTTTTCGATTCGAACTTTTGTAGCTTCTAAAGACAACGACTATAACAACGAAATCTTGCAAGAATTATTGAATAGCAAGGAGTCTAATTTTATCAATACGGACTATATTTTGTAGTCTGATTTTTTCAAATATAAAGCGTCTTATTGGGATACAATAAGGCGCTTTTTTTGTTTGGAGTTATTAACAAAAAATTGTTAAAAACTTTAATTCATGCGTATTATTTTTTTAATCATTGGTAAAAAATAGTTAGGAGCCATCGATTAAAAGTAATTTTATCCAATTATAGTGTTTAGAAGCTAAAACACAGAATAGAGTTGGTATTCCAAGCATTTATTTTTGTGTTATAGCAGATAGGTTCTATATGGAAATAAATTATAAAAAATAGTATGAAAAAACCCCACAAATTTCAGTCTGTTCTACTCTCGTTATGCCTATTAGTAGGAGTTTCTTCTTTTTCAAAAGAATTAGATGTAAAAATAAATACTACCATAGATGTTTCATTAGTAACACCAACAGTTTCTTCTTTTTCTCCTTCGGAAGGGTATGCAGGAACTATTGTAACCGTTACAGGAACTGATTTTATTTCTACATCAGTTGTTAAAATAGGAACTACAATCATTCCGAGTTCCAACATAACATTTGTTTCGAGTACAGAATTGCAAATTGTTGTTCCTTGTAATATTACTTCGGGAGTAATAGATGTAGATGGGGGAGTATCAACTTCTGTTTTTACTTATAAAACAGCGTTGTTATCCAGTGTATTTCCTGATTTGTCCTATTGTGTGGGAGCTACAGTTCCATCAGTAAATGCAGTAGGTACTCCATCGGGAGTAGTTTTTTCATGGACAAATTCAAATGCTGCTATTGGATTAGCTACAAGTGGGTCAGGGGTTATTTCAACTTTTACAGCAACTAATGCAACTGCAGAACCTATCTCTGGTACAGTTGAAATAACTCCTTCAATCAATGGATGTGTGGGAGTTTCAAAGACTTATACCGTTACAATAAATCCAAAACCTGTTGCAAATTCGATCAACAATCGTATTGTTTGCGAAGGAACGACTATAAATGGTGTAGATTTGACTGCAGCTTCTCCTTTGAGTGGCTCAGGAACTTCATTTAATTGGACTTCGACCAATGCGAATGCAATTGGATTAAGTCAGTCTAGTGGGAATACCTCACCAATACCATCTTTTACAGCTACTAATTTAACAAATAGTACAGTGTCTTCTGTGTTTACAGTGACACCAACCTATCAAGGCTGTGTGGGTAATTCAGTACAATTTACGGTAAGTGTTGAACCTGATAGTGTTGCAGGAACAATTTCTGGTCCTAGTACGACTTGTTTTGGGACAGCCCCAGGAGTATTAACATTGAATGGAAATGTAGGTTCGGTTGTTAAATGGCAGTCATCATTAAATAATTTGGCTTGGACAGATAGTAACGTGTCAACAAATACTTACTCTCCAGGAATTTTAACAACAAATACTTATTTTAGAGCAGTTGTACAAAGCGGTAGCTGTTTAGAAGTGTATACTCCATCAATATTAATCACTGTTAATGCACTTCCTGTAGTTAATGCGGGTTTAGACCAAACAGTTTGTTCAGGAAGTTCTGTTACATTAGTAGGAAGCGGCGCTACCACTTACACTTGGAATAATAGTGTGGTAAATAATGCTGCTTTTGTACCATCAGCAACTGCTACTTATACAGTAACAGGAATAGGAGCAAATGGTTGTGCTGCGACAGATCAAGTAGTTGTCACTGTCAATCCAATACCATCAGCGCCTACAGCAACTGCTCAAACCTTTTTAGCATCACAAAACAAAGCAGTAGGAGATTTATTGATTACGAGTTCGGGAACTCCAATTTGGTATAATTTAGTTTCTGGAGGTTCGCTTTATGCGAGTTCAGCACTATTAACTACGGGAACGTACTATGCTGCTCAAAAGGTTAATGGTTGTGAGAGTACCAATAGAACAGCAGTTTCAGTTTCAGTATTTAGTGATTCGGTGGGAGGAAGTGTTTCGGGCACCACAACAGTTTGTTCAGGAGTAAATTCAACAACTCTAACTGCTGCTGGGTATACAGGCACTATTTTAAAATGGCAATCTTCTACAGTTAGTGATTTTTCAACTAATGTGATTGATTTCAATGTACAAAATGCAACGTTTACTGCTACCAATGTAACAACATCCCTATATTACAGAACTGTGGTTCAAAGCGGTAGTTCTACTTCTTATTCAACACCAGCTTATATAGCAGTATCGACTCCTTCTAATGGAGGGACTTTAACAGCAATAAATTCAAGCGTTTGTAAAAATGTAATTGGAGGGGCATTGAATCTAACAGGTAAACTAGGAGAGGTGGTACAATGGCAACAATCCACTAATAATGGTGCGACTTGGATTGATATAGCTTCTACAGCCACTACTTTTACAGCACCCTCTTTATCCCAAACTACCCAATATAGAGTTGAGGTTAAAAACGGGGTTTGTTCATCATCATTTTCTAATATAGTAACTATACAAGTAAAAGATACTCCTGTAGTTACTGATATACCAAATCAAGAAATTTGTATTGGAAGTACTGGAACTTTTGGGGATGCTTTTGTAGCAGGTCAAACCTATTCATTAACATCTAATTTAGGTTATTTAAGTACCTTACCACAATCTTCTATTACATTCACTACCGCAGGAACTCAAGTTTTTACTTATCAAGTTACCAATACTGCTTCAGGTTGTTCTACTCAAGATCAATTTGAAGTAACTACCAATCCGCTTCCTACTGCAACGGTTGTATCAAGTAGAACTATTTGTGAAGGAGATTCATTAACTATTGGAGCCAGTCCAATCACAGGAAATACTTATTCATGGTCAAGTAATCCATCAGGTTTTACTTCAACTAGTTCCAATCCATCAGTTACACCTTCGGCAACTACGACTTATATTCTTACAGAGACTAATTCATCAACCGGTTGTTATAAAACAAATAATGTTCAAATTACAGTTCAGCCTTTGCCTATAATTAGTATTACAGATGCTCCACAAATTAGTATTTGCGAAACGGCTACTAATCAAACTATTATTGCTTCTATTGCGAATTTATATGCATCTTATAATTGGGAAGTTATACCGGCTAATGGGGGTAGTTTGACTAATGCAAATTCATTGAGTCCACAATTTACTCCAAGTTCTGTAGGTATTGCCAATGGTTTTGTGATTGTTCGTCTAAATGTAACCGGGCAGAATCCTTGTAATACAATTGTTAGTCAAGATTTAAAAATTACAATTGATAAAACAACGGTTAATTTAGGGCCAGATCAAATAGTTTGTGAAGGTCCAATTACTATTTCATCTACTATTCAAAATGCAGGAACAATTTCTTGGACTCACAATGGTAGAGGAAGTATTGTAAACTCAACTATTACTACTGCGACTCCTATATATATGCCATCTACATTAGATAGAGATCAGAGTGTAACTTTTACCGTTACAGTTACTCCAAATAATGGTTGTGGCCCTAATGTTACGGATAGTGTTATTTACAAAATTAATGGGGCACCAACTGTTAGTGCAGGCTCAAGTGTTACCATTTGCGAAACACAACAATCGTATGTGTTAAATGGTTCTTCAACCTTTACAGATTCGGTAGTTTGGTCGCATACTGGATCTGGAACTCTTGATAATTCTAATGCATTAGCCCCAACATATACTTTTAGTCCTACAGATATTGCTACAGGGTCCGTTACATTTACTTTAAGAGGGAAAAAACTAAATTGTTCAGACGCAGTTAGTATGATGACAGTTACTATAAGAAAAAATCCCGTTGCTAATGCAGGAACAGCTCAAACCATTTGTCAAGGACAAACCGTTTATCTTGCTGGTTCAGCACCTAATAATAGTTCAGTAAGTTGGTCAAAAAGTTCAGGAAGTGGCGTATTTAATAATACTGCTACGTTGACGCCAAATTATGTTTCTTCAACCTCAGATACAGGAACAATTACTTTTACTTTAACGGCGCAACCTCAATTTCCATGTGCTGTACCTTCGGTTTCTACAACTACAGTTACGATAATTTCAAAGCCAACAGCAAGTATTAGTGCAATTAATCCCCAAATTTGTGAGGGTGCTACTTATACTGTTAATACGGCTAGTGCAGCTAATTACGAAAGTTTAGAATGGACAGCTTCAAATACAGGAGGGAGTTTTACAGGAGGCAATACCTTATCCCCAACGTATACACCTGGAGCAAATGACATCAATAATGGTTCAGTAAAATTAACCCTAACAGCCAAAAGAAACTCACCATGTACTTTAGATGCTATTGCAGAGGTGACTTTGATAATCAATAAAATTCCTAGAATCACCGTAG
>JACCDQ011370627.1_pt1 | contig 55557 bp, 45 predicted proteins | sample 7446031 | NCBI WGS metagenome assembly JACCDQ01 (sample SAMN15323442, study PRJNA562643) | freshwater metagenome | isolation source: river surface water | place: USA:Blue River Watershed | collected 2017-08-17
ATCTGGTGCGCCAGGTGCTGGATTGAATGAGTTTTTAATCCATTGTCCTGGAATAGTCAAATATTGCTGATATCCAAAACTCGCACTAACTTGAGGCAAACCAATGGCAACAGTTTGTTTTACAGTTTCTTGTGAAATTTTAACATCAATTTTCGCTTTTTTTAAATCAGCATTGTGAATTAATGCTTGATCAACAGCTTGTTTGATTGTTAATTTCATTGTTCCTGATCTTGCCTCGTTAGAAGCTTGTCCGTAAACTGCTGATGTCAAAACAGTCAAGGGACTAATCAATAAAATGATGATATATTTTTTCATGTGTTTAGTTCGTTAATTCGTTCTTCTGTTGATTTAATTTGTGGAAGTTGATTATTTTTATAATTATTAAATACTGATTCCAATTCAGTCAATCCATTTTCTGTTGAAATACCACGAATATGGTATTCCATGAGTTGAAATAATAATTGAGGATTGTAGTTTTCATCTGAACCTTGTGAAATTTGTTCTGTGTACGAATAAATCAACAAGGCAAATGATTTGGAAATTAATGTTTCGTCAAATCCAGTACGATAAATTCCTTGATTTCTTCCTTTTTCAATATTTCCCATCAATCGCTGAATAATACTCTTCTCTCTCATTTGAACCATCTCTTGATAAATTTCAGGATGGTATTTTCTTAAATCAAGGATAACACTTGGTCTTACTTGAGAAAGTTGATGTACAGCGAAGTTGGTCATCGCCAACAGCTCATGAATAGGATGGGAGTTGGTATTTGAAAAATCTTCCAGAGATTGTTCAATCTGCTGAAAATGATCCATGACAGCCGCTCTCACTAAGTCGGATTTGTCATTGAAACACTTGTAAAGGGTCTTTTTTGAGATTTTTAAGGCTTTCGAAACATCATCCATCGAAACATTCTTGATTCCCAATCGAAAGAATAGGGATTTAGAAACCAAGTGAATCTTTGCCAATCGTTCCATAAAGTGGGGCAAAGTTAACGCTTTTTTAACATGGAAACTTTAATTGATTAAAAAGTTTCCATTCGTAACCTCCAATATCGATAATTAGTGAATTTCTATCGACCAAGGCATTCTGCTTTGAATTCCTTGTGTGCTTTTGATGGATCTTAACTCTTTGATAGTCAATTTTTCTATACCCATTTTGCTTAGATAGTCATTCATCGATGATTCAACACCCATTTCCTCATTTAACCATTCTTCGAACAACGGTTTGGGTTGAGGATAATTATCCACGCGATATTCTTTTACTTTAGCCATTTTAGACGCAGATAATATCGCACGATGTACATCGCCGAATTCGTCAATTAACCCGTTCTTTTTGGCTTGAATTCCTGAATAAACTCTGCCTTGAGCCAACTGATTTACGCTATCTTTTGGCATCTTTCTTCCTTTAGCAACAATGCTGATAAAATCATCGTACACCTGGTTGATTGAAGTCTGAATTTTAAGTGATTGAGATTCATTCAGAGCACGATCAGGTCTCCATAAGGTCGATTCTTTACCTGTTTGAACAGTTTCGTATTTTAATCCTAATTTATTGGAATACATGTTTTGAACATTTGGAATCAAAGCAAATACACCAATTGAACCGGTAATACTATTGGGCATCGCAAAAATACTATCCCCCAAACAAGCAATATAATATCCTCCAGATGCAGCTACATTCGAAAAAGATACAACTACAGGTTTTACTTTTTTCAAAAGTTCAATTTCACGCGCTATAACATCAGAAGCGAATGAACTTCCCCCGGGACTATTAACGCGTAAAACAACCGCTTTAATACTCTTATCTTCTTTTATTTTGCGAATTTCTTGGATAAATGATTCACTACCAATTTGCCCCATTTCTCCTTTGCCTGACACAATTTCACCATCGGCATGTAAAACGGCAATTCTGTTTTCTGAATAGGAATATTCGCTACCGACTTTCAAATACTTTTTAAGTGATACCATTTGGTTCCCAGGCACTTTCCCTTTGATAATGGCTTCCACTTCGTCTTGATATTTTAATTCATCCACCAATCCTGCTGATTGAGCTTGCTGCGGTAAAAATGCCAATCCTTCATCCGAAATTTTACGCAAAGAAGCGTGAGTAGTTTTGCGCGAATGTGCAATGTTTTTTAATTGAAAATCATACAAATCATTTAAATATTCTTGGATTTGAGTGCGATTGGCTTCAGATAATTGATTTTCGGTATACGGTTCAACAGCTCCTTTGAATTTACCCACTTTAAAGACCTGAAATTCAATTCCCAATTTTTCCATCAAACCTTTGAAAAACACAATCTCCGATGAAAAACCATCAAATTCTAGGCTTCCTTTGGGATTTAAATACACTTTATCTGCAGCAGTGGCTATATAATAGCCTTGCTCAGAATAGTTTTCTGAGTACGCAATGATCCATTTTTTTGATTTTTTGAATTCAAGAAGAGCGTTACGTACTTCTTCCGAATGAGCCACTCCGCCATAATAAGAGCCAGCATCCAAATAAATCCCTTTGATTTTATTATCCTTTGCAGCATTCTTCAATGCTTCTTTAAGTTGATTTATACCCAAATTTATATTGTTGCCAGAAATCTGAGCTAAAAATTCCCTTGCTGGATCTTCATTTGAAAGTTCGGCCAATTCAGCAGGCAATTCAATTTTTAAAATCGATTTTTCAGATATTTCGGGGGATTCTTTTTCGTAATCCATTGACGACACTGCCAACAAAATAATAATAAACAATCCTCCAAGAGCGACGAAAAATCCAAACAAAAACGTTAGAAAATATTTAATGAATGTTTTCATTGAATTACAAATATAGGGCGATTTCCTGCGGAGTGCATCCAATTCAAAATAGTTAAATGACTATTAAATTCATATTTCGTTAGAATATCAATATTGACCGATAAGCATATTTAAATCAAGAAAAATTGGAATTGTTTTTGCTTAGCGCATTTCTGTACTATTTTTGAAACGCATTGAAAAACAATGCAAAATGATAACCCATTAATTAATTGAATCATTATTTATGCAATTAAATTTACATCCCCTAAAAAAATCGAACTCAAATTCAAAAGAAAATTCATTGATTCTCAAACGGTTTAAATGGATCGTTCAACCCATAATTCTTGCATTGATATCTCTTTCGGGAAGTTCTAATTTAAAGGCTCAACATCCATTGGGTTTAATGGTGGGCGATTACAATAGTCCTTACTCATATTCATTGAATCCCGCTCTAGCCCGAACCAATCCGGGAAACAGAGCGTATGTGAATTGGTGGGGTGCAAGTTTAAATTTGGAAAACAACTTCATGAAATACAATGCACCCATTCGATTGGGCGCTTGGATACGTGAAGATTATCCTGCAGAATACACCAATATCAACGGCTCGTTGGCTTTTCAACAAAATTGGTTGCCAGTTGATAAATCGGTTCAAAATTGGAAATTGAATTATCTAAATGAGGTTTACAGTCCTTCATTTTTCTTTCCCATTGAGGATGTCGGAGCGTTTGGCTTTGGAGTGAAATCAGTGAGTGGATTCTCAATAAACGGTTTAAATCCTCAATTTGGAAGTGTAGTGCGATATGGAATGCCTGAAATTCAGAATCAAATCGGACAAACCATCAACCAATCAGAATTTTCAATCAATACCGAAAAATACCAGGAGTGGTTTTTCACATTTGCAGGGTACGATAATCCCTCAAAAATCCATTCTTGGAGATGGGGGGTAACCGCTAAAATGCTTCTAGGTATGGGCATTGCCCATTTGGGAAGCGATAATTTGTCGTTCAATGTAATTGATGATAAAACTGTCAATATAAACCAGCTAAATTCCCGTTTGTATTATTCTGCCGGCTCTATGCGAACCATGCAAAACCCATTTGGATTAAAATTCGATTGGGTTGAAGGGGTAGGATTGGGAACAGATTTAGGCGTGATGTATGAGTACCGACCAAATGCATTGAAGTATAAAGGATTCGACTGGTGTGAGTCGGAAAAAAGCTTAGCATATTCATGGAAATTTGGTATGTCAATTACCGATTTAGGATTTATTTCTTATTGGGGAAATTCAAGCAATATTACTTCTTTGGGTAATCAACAATGGAAAATCAATCCGAACATCATTCAAAATGGTCAATTTACAACGGGTGATGAAAAATTACAGGATTTGTCACAGAATTTATTTCAAGATCTGGGAGCAGATGAGGCATCAGAATTTTTAAGTTATTCGCCTGCTGCATTAAATATTCAGTACGATAAAGCCATTAACCAAAATTTGCATTTGGGTGCTTATTGGACTCAAAGTTTAAAAGGTAAAAATTCAATTGGTTTGCGCAGAGCTTCATATTTAAGTATTGTTCCTCGTTGGCAGTCAGAACGTGTTGAAATTGGTTTACCTTTAACACTGGCAAATGATTACACTGCTCAACATGTAGGAATTTATGCTCGATTTGGTCCGTTTATCGCAGGAACTGATAACATCGATGGATTGGGTAAGTTCTTAGCCAATGATAATTATTCTGGGGGAAGTTTTTACTTTGGATTCCGTTCAAAATTGGGTGGCTGTGATCGACCTCGTAACAAAAGATATTCTGTTATCCAACATGAAACTTACAACGATACTCAAATAAAACGCGATACAGTTTTAGTAAAAAAAGTAATTACAGATACGATTGTAAAAACGGAACGTAAGTCGTTAACTATTACCAAACAGGTAGTTGATACAATTTATCAAACCAATAAATCTACTGTAACATTACCGGGAAAAAATAATGCTCAAATCGAATTGGTTAAAGCAAAAGAAGATTTACAAAAATCACAAGCTGATTTGGGCAAAGTGAAAGCCGATCTTTCAAGTACTCAAACAGAATTAGCTAAAGTGAAAGCGGATTTGTCTATTTCAAATGCTGATAATCAAAAAAACAAAGCAGAAATATCGGTTTTGAAAGACCAGAACAGTGCAAAGGATGCTGAAATTGCTCGCGTAAAGGCAGATTTACTCAACTATTCTAAAAAATGCGATGAGGACAAAAAAGCACTTCAAGATTATTTAGACAAGCTGCAAGCCGAATTGACATTAGTTAAAAAGGAAAAAGCAAAAATTGCGGCTGAAAATGATGTATTAAAGAATCAAGTGGATCGTTTAAGCGGTGCTACAGTGGGATTGAGTTGCGAAAAACAATTGAAATCATTGGATTCGGCTTTGGTTGCTGAGAAAACAAACACTACCAACGCTCAAATTGAATTAACCAATTTGAAAAACAAAATGACTACTCAGGAAAATGAAATTAATCGTTTGAAATCACAAATCGATGCATTGAATCGTGAAAAAGCATTGCTAAACGACAAAATTAACCTGTTAGAAACCCAAAAGAAGTTGTGTCAAACCGAATTGGAAAAATTAAAAACAGGCACTCAAGCACAAATTGAACTGGTTAATCAGAATAACGACCTAAAAATAAAATTGGCCAATGCCGAAAAGCAAATAGCAGCAATCAACTTAGAACGCGAAAATTGCAATAAACAATTGGCAGTGGTAAAAGCTCAGTTAGATGCTTGTTCTAAAAATACGGGTACTTCTTCTATTGACGCGGAAAATTGCAAAAAACAACTCGCTGCTCTTCAAGCAGATAAAACATCCCTCGAAACCAAAAACGCACAGCTTGCTGCCCAAGTTCAAACATTAACGGCACAGGTAAATACGTTGAATAGTCAAGTAAATACGTCAAATGCTCAAATAAATACGTTGAAAGCAGATTTGGCTACTGCAAACTCTAAGGCAAGTGCCTTGAATTCTCAGGTGACAGGTTTGAACACGCAAATAGCAAATTTGAATGCTCAGATTGCGACTTTAACAGCTGATAAAAAAGCATGTGAAGAGAAATTAGCGAAAACTTCAAGCAGTATTTCTGTATCGGAGGATTGTACACAGTACAAAAACAAAGTGAAAGAATTGGAGTTGAAAACAGCGGATTTAGAATTAAAAAACAAAACGTTGGAGTCTCAAAATTCAACGTTATCTGCTAAAAATGCTGAATTGGACGCATTGGTTAAATCGAATGAAACCACTCTTTCTCAATTGAAAGCAACAATCGCGAAACAGGCATCAGATATTGAAGTTCTAAAGGTGGCATCGTCGAAATGTGATTCAGAAAAAGCTGCAATAAGCTCACAATTGGAGGCGGCGAAAAAGAAAATTTCAGAATTGGAAGCTGCCGCGGGTTCGTCAAATAATTCAGAATTGACCGCACAAATTAGTACGTTAAGTTCTCAAGTGGCAACGCTAAAGGAGCAACTTCAAAGCAAGGATGCTCAATTGCAAACCGCCTCTAGTAAAATTAGTACTTTGGAAGCTAAAATCGCATCTCTAGAAAAACAATTGGCTGAGTGCAATTCAATAGTTTCTGCAGCAAAAACAGATTTGGATGAATGTTTAAAAGCAAAATCTATTTTAGAAGGTGATGAAAGTCGCTTGAGAAAGCAAATCATTCAAATGGATGAAGATATGGGTAAATTGAGTGAAATCATTAAATCTAATAGTGCTGAAATAACTAAGTTAAAGGCTGAAAATGCGTCATTGACATTAAAGTTAAAAGAATGTCAAACCAAATTAAACCCAACGCCTGAAGCACCTTAAAACGACATATACCACCGGATATTTAACCGTCTACCGGTTAAATATTCGGGTACGCCGTATCGGTTGTTATTTAGATCTTTTACCCAAGAATAGGCAATCACGTTGTTGATATCCAGCAAATTGAAGACATCTAATGTTATCCAAGATTCTTTAACGTATTTGAATTTCTTTGGTTGACTTTGCAACGTTCTAAATACTTTACTAAACCCGATATCTACACGTTGATATCGAGGAATGATATTCGGTGTGGTGCTATAACGAGCTTTTCCATCTAAGAAATAGGGGATACCTGTGCCAATCATCATACTCAGATTTACGCGTACCGTAGGATTTTGAGGCAATCGATCTTGGAATATTGCAGCAAACGTTACACGTCGATCAGTTGGACGTCTTAACCAATCAGAAATTACTTCATCCCCCACAGAATTGGTGTATTTTATGCGTTCTTTTGAATTCAATATGCTTAGTGTGAACCAACTTTCAAGGCCTTTGTTGAATTGACCATACAAGCGATTATCCACCCCCCAAGCATAACCGTTTGAGGAGTTTTGAGCATAATAACGAATTCGAATATTATCGTACAAATACGGCACTAAATCGTACATGTATTTATAGTAAGCCTCGGAAGAATATTTGAACTTTTTCCCCCATAAGGTTACCATTCGATCCATTCCCAAAACGGAGTGCCAAGATTTCTGAGATAATAGCTGCTGATTGAGTTGGCCTTCAAAGTTTCTCAATTCACGATAAAAAGGAACTTGATGGTATGCACCAATAGATAGGCGATAGGTAACAGGTGATTTGTAATCTTGAGAAGAGCTAACAAACTTATTGTGATATTTATATGGTTCCCAGAAAATGGCGAACCTGGGCATGAGTAAAAACTCTTGATTTAATGTCCAATAATTACTCCTTACACCAAAATTAATCCACCAATTGCCTTTTGCATCCAGTTCTGTGCGGTATTGTGCAAATCCCGAAAACTTGAGACTTTGAATTTGATTTGTGGAACGAATGACTTGGTCAAGTACAATAGAATCTTGACTGAACGACCAAGGCGCAATGTTGTAATCCGCACTGTCCATATAAAGCCATTCGTAAAAACGATCGTAAACGGTTTCGTTGTTTACACGAATGCCGTATTTCAATTGTTTTTTTGATTCATTTTTTCCCAAAGTACCTAAATGTGAAAGTTGTAAAATGCGACTTTGCATTCGATTTCTACCGTGGTCTAAATAATATCCAAAGCCCAAAGTTCGTAGCGGTTTTCCCAAGTTGCTGGATCCTAAATCGCGATCCAATTCGCTTAAAGAATAGGCACCTTCGATATCGAAATTTTCCTCTTCCTGAACCGATGTTGCGCTCGCAATCCATTTGTATGAGGTTTTTACATTGGGCTTATACTCCAGCGTTAAAGCACCCAATTGATAGGCATAGTTCATGTTTTCTTTTCCAGCCATTGCAACATTTAATTGGTAGGCTGCTTGAACAATGGTGCCGAATTCTGTGGTTCTACTTTCTGGAATTAATTGAAATCGATTCTGTGCATAATTCCCCAAAAATTCCAATGACCAAAACGGATTAAATTTCCATTTTAAAAGCGTTTGAATATCTCCAAAATTCATCGAATAGGTGCCCTTGGTATTGAGTGTTGCAGTAAGTAAACTGTTTGAAAAATGACGCATACTTAATACCCCTGAAAAATTCTTTTGTTTACCTTCTACGGTAAAGGAATTAATCATGGTTCCTAAGCTAATTTGCGACTTGAACGAATCGGGTTTGATGTATGAAACATCCAATACAGAACTCATTTTATCGCCATATCGCGATTCAAATCCGCCCGCACTAAATTTAAGTTGTTCTACCATGTGGGGATTGATAAAACTCAATCCTTCTTGTTGTCCGTTTTGAATTAATTGGGGACGGTAAATTTCAATATCGTTAACATAGATTAAATTTTCGTCGAAATTACCTCCTCGAACGTTGTATTGAGATGAAAGTTCATTGTTGCTACTTACGCCCCCCAAAGTTTTAATTATGTTTTCAATACCGCTTCCAACGCCCGTGTTTAGGGCTAATTCACGCGGTTTAATCTCTTCCATAAAACCCACCTGATCCCGTGATTTAATTTCAACAGTTCCAATAATTCCAACGCCTTGTCCATAAACCAAAGTATCTAAAATATCGAGTAAACGAATGGCAGAATTAATTTTACGTACGGGGATGCGGGTTTTACGCACGTATTTCCCGCAAATTTTTTCGGAATTTTTAAAACCAAAAATCAAATAAGGCTCTTGATCCAATGATAATTCAAATCTTCCAATGGAATCGGAGATAGCCAATAATTCGGATTTGGAGTTTTTAATTTGAACGTTTGGAAGGGGATGACTATTCTCGTTTACTACAATCCCAAAATAATTCGACTGCGCTTGCACGTTCATCCCCCCAAAAAGAGAAAAAACAAAAGCTAAAAAGCCGAAATACGGGAACTTCACAACGGATAAACGATTTTAAAGGAGTAATATTCTAAAAAACCACAAGATAGTGCAGGTTTGTTAGAATTGTTTAGCCAATATGTAATAGGCGTTCAATCATTGATTGTGGATCTGAAGCTGAGAAGACAGTATTTCCAGCAACTAATACATTGGCGCCAGCATTGAATAATGTAGAAGCGTTGTCTAGTGATACACCTCCATCTATTTCAATTAAAGTAGATAAGTTCTGACGATCAATCATTTCTCTTAATTCTCGCGTCTTTTGAATGGTTTTTTCAATGAACTTTTGTCCACCAAAACCTGGATTAACACTCATTAAGCAAACCAAGTCTGCTTCTACCAAAATATCGGACAAAAATGAAACAGGAGTATGCGGGTTAACGGCAATACCGGCCTTCATTCCGTGATTACGAATTTCATTTAACGTACGATGAAGGTGAGTGCTCGCCTCTATATGAACCGTTAAATTATTGGCTCCAGCATCAGCAAAAGCACTAATATAACGCTCAGGTTCAACTATCATCAAATGGACATCCAACGTCTTCTTTGCTTTTTTCTTAAGCGCATTCATCACCGGAAAACCAAAGGAAATATTGGGCACAAATACACCATCCATTACATCAACATGAAACCAATCTGCTTTGGATTCATTGATCATGTCAATATCGTGATTTAGCTTACCAAAATCGGCAGATAAAATTGAGGGTGCTATTATGCGAGTCATGTCGCAAAACTACAATTTTTATTGAAATTTTTGAGAACCAATTATACCATAAATGATGATATTTTCCATTAAAATCGGGCAATTAATCTATTTGAAATCAATCAATCTAAAAAAAATAGTTTCTTCTATTTCATCAATAGATTTATACTATTTCAGAAGTTCCGTTAAAATTATCGCTTGTTTTGCTTCTAATACATCATGTACTCGTAGAATATGAGCGCCATTTAAAAGACTGAATGTGTTTAGCACCGTAGTAGCGTTAAGCGATTCCTCTGCGGTAATTTGGAGTGTTTTGTAAATCATACTTTTCCTTGAAACACCCACCAAAATAGGATAGGGAAGTTCTGTGATGCGATTCATGTTTTTTAATAATTCAAAATTGTGCCCGATGGTTTTCGAGAAACCAAAACCGGGATCAATTATGATATTTTTAACACCATTTTCATGAAAATAACGACCACGTTCATTCAAATATGCAAAAACTTCTTCAACCACATTTTGGTAATCTGGAGAATCTTGCATGACTTTGGGATCCCCTTTTTTATGCATTCCTATATAGGTTAAATCCCGATTTTGAACTTCTAAAATCATTTTGGGATCATCTTCGCCAAAAGAAATATCATTGATAATCTCCGCGCCCTCTTGGAAACATACCTTTGCAATTTCTGCGTGATACGTATCAATCGATAACCAAATATATGGAAACAGTCGACGCAATTCCTTTACAACAGGTATTACTCGATCTAATTCCTCCTGACAGGATACACGTTCTGATCCTGGTCGAGTGCTTTGACCGCCAATATCTAGAATATCCGCACCGTCTGAAATCATTTTTTCAGCGGTTTTTACAGCAGATTCAATGGTTTGACGACTTCCGGAAAAAAATGAATCCGGAGTAATATTTAAAATACCCATTATTTTCGGGCTTTTTAGGGATAATTCTCTCCCTTGACCTTTCAAATAATGGGTATTATTCATCATTTATATGTTGAAATATATGATTTTAAGGATTCAGATTATCTAATCAGATGGATTATTTAATCACCTCATCTGGATTTCCAACCATATCTTCAGGACGAACCCAAAGATTGAATTGTTCATCGGTTAATAATCCTAATGAAATCGCTGCTTCCTTCAATGTAGTACCTTGCTTATGTGCTGTTTTAGCAATTTTAGCGGCATTTTCATAACCAATGTGTGTATTCAAAGCAGTAACCAACATCAAACTTTGATCAACCAATTTTTTGATATTTTCTTTATTGGGTTCAATTCCAATGGCGCAATTTTCGTTGAAACTCAAACAAGCTTGTCCCAAAAGACGCGCACTTTGAAGCATATTCGCTGCAATGACCGGTTTGTAAACGTTCAATTCAAAATGACCTTGAGAGGCAGCAAAAGAAATTGCAACATCATTACCCATAATTTGAGCGCAAACCATGGTTAATGCTTCAGGTTGAGTTGGATTCACTTTACCTGGCATAATGGAAGAACCTGGTTCGTTTTCAGGTATTAAAATTTCACCAATTCCACTGCGAGGACCAGAACTCAACATTCTGATATCATTTGCAATTTTAAATGCACTTACAGCAGCTCTTTTAATAGCACCGTGTAATTCTACCATTGCATCGTGTGCTGCTAATGCTTCGAATTTATTTGGAGCAGTAACAAAAGGCAATTCCGTTTCTGCTGCAATAAATTGTGCAACTAATTCTGAATAGCCTTTAGGCGTATTTAAACCTGTTCCAACAGCCGTACCACCCAATGCCAATTCAGCAGCAGGTTTCATTGCACGATTGATAGCGGCAATACCGTTATCTAATTGTGTTACATAACCACTGAATTCTTGTCCTAAAGTTAAAGGAGTAGCATCCATGAAGTGGGTGCGACCAATTTTTACGATGTCCTTAAAGTCACGTGATTTATGCTTTAAAGTAGTTTTCAATGCTTGCAAACCAGGTAAAGTATAATCAACCACTTGTTTGAAAACGGCAATACTCATTGCCGTAGGAAATGTGTCATTGCTGCTTTGGCTTTTGTTTACATCGTCGTTAGGATGAAGGATTTTTTTATCATCGGTTAAACTTCCACCTGAAATGATATGAGCGCGATTTGCAATTACTTCATTCACGTTCATATTACTTTGGGTACCACTACCAGTTTGCCAAATAACCAAAGGAAATTCCTTGTCGTGTTTTCCCTCAATGATTTCATCGCAAACTTGAGCAATCAAATTGTATTTATCTTCAGATAATACACCCAAAGTGAAATTCGCTTTTGCAGCACATTTTTTTAAAACTCCAAATGCACGTACAATTTCAATGGGCATTGAAGCCTCAGGTCCAATTTTGAAATTATTTCTACTGCGTTCAGTTTGAGCACCCCAAAGTGCATTAGCGGGAACTTTAACTTCCCCCATAGTATCGTGTTCTATACGGAATTCAGCCATAATGATGCAAATTTAACAGCTTCGATTACGAAAACATCAAAAGGTGGATAAATAGTAAAAAGTAAACAACATTTGTAGTTCTTCACATCTCATGAAAAAAAATTAAATCAATCTGGCTAAAATATTTTTCAGTAACATTAGTTTTTGGTACGATTTTTGGAGAACTTCGTCGAAATCATTTAATAAACATGCGATTCTTTAAAATTCTTCTTGTTTTCTTTTTAACAAATGCTTTAATTATAAAAGGTCAGGCCCAATATTATCAACAAGATAAAAAATTACATATTGCCGCCGGTAGTATGTTAACGGTTTCAACGTTTCTCATTATAAAAGATTACTTCCCCGGCGAAACAAAACAAAAAACGGTTGCTCGTTCGTTTAAAGCCAGTTTAATTACCGTAACTGCTTTTGCTATTACAAAAGAAATTCTGGATTACAACCGACATAAATCCAATGGAACGTGGAATACCGATGTTCGTCGAGATAGCTTCAACGATATAACGATTACTTTGCTTTCAGGCTTAACCGTTTCTGCCGTTATACCAATAGTTTATCGTTGATCTGAGATAAAGCGCCAAGCATCAATCATTTGAATTTGCCAGGCGGATTCTTTGTGATCGTGACCCTTGTACAATTGAAATTCATATTTCAACCCGTTCTTGTCGTTTGAATAAATCGACCAACTTTCACTTTCCGGTTGGTTAATTGCAAGTGTAACGTGGTATTTTTTGCTAATAAAAATCTGATTTACAGAATCTTGAAAGGGTTGATAAAATGAATCCAAATAACCCGTTCCTCGGGCAAAGAATAATCGAAAGTCACCTTTATTTGGTGCATTTTTCTTCAAATAATTTGAAAAAGCCTTAGGTGCTGCTTCGTAGGTTAATGGTGCCGAACCTGGCCAATGAGTTGATAAGCATATGGCATTGCCAAAAACTTTTGGATATTCACACACCGCATACCAAGATATTAATCCTCCCATGCTCGCACCCCCTATGATCGTATTCTTAGCATCTTTTAATGTTCTGAAGTTTTTATCAATGTATGGTTTCAATTCATAAACAAGAAATTTTAAATATTCATCCGAATTCAATCCTACATCCCCAAAAATGGATTCAAATCCCCCACGATGTCTAATAATGCTATCTCTGGATTCCTTCGACATCGATTTCCATGGCTTCTCTGGGAAATAATCACCTGAACGATTCTTTCCATCGTTGAAAATACCCACCACGATGCTTTTATATCTGCTTTTTGCGATTAATTCATCCATTCCCCATTCTTGGTGATTCCATGTCCAGTTGGAATCAAATAACATCTGCCCATCATGCATGTACGTTACTGGAAAATGCCTTTCTGGTTCATTCATATATTCTTCGGGAACCCAAACGAGTACGGTGCGCGGTCGAATGATTTTTGATGGAAAGTTATTGATAACAATGAGTTTGCCTGAGCTCACTTGAATAGAATCAGCAGGTTGATTATTTTCAGTTTTAGCCAAAATAGGACTAAAAACCAATAAAAATAAACCTACTACAAAACCGATAAAATGGTAATTGAATTTTCTCATCGTGATTAAAACTCAAAAATGCACAATTTTATTGGTTTTATTCAGCATTGGAATTATAACCAGGCAGGGGTCATTTGTTAATTTCTAGCTCTTGTATCCATTTGTTAAAAGAGTTTTATTAATAAAAGTACCATTGTACGTATTAACTTCCAATAAATAAAGCCCAGGTATTTGAACTGGAAATTCAAATCGTTTTTTCTTGGATGGTTGATCATTTTTTACCTCTACAACAAGTCTATGATTCATATCATACCACTTAATTCCAAGAATATCGGAATTCGATTCAACTTCAATAAAATTGCTTGCAGGATTGGGGTATGTTTCTATTATAACTTGCTGATTACCAAATATATTTCTTCTAGGATCCATAATTGGTAATAGTTGTTGAGAATCTACTAATTTTTCACAATCGCCATACTTTGCATATTTAAGCAAAACGTTCATCCATTGGTTCTTTAACAAATCGACGTTTTCTTTTACACCTGTTGGCGCAAGATGTGAATTTCCCACTCCAGAATGATCTGTAATGTAAAGATATTCACCGCCCGTTATACTGGCTATGTACTTCATTAAAAATTCGGTTGAAGTATTTATTCCACTAGCTGTTATGGGAATGATTTTAATTCCTTTTTGGGATGCTATTGCTGTTAATTCTCTGATCTTACTTGCATTTTCAATATGTGGAGGTGCATCTAAAACCAAAAAAATAATTTTCGCAATGGCTGATTTTGACCAATTCAATTCATGAATTGCTGAATTCAATCCTGCGTCTACCGCTTCTGGAAAATCCCCTCCGCCACCCGCAGATTGTTCAGAAATGAATCCCATAATATCTTCAATTCTATCGGTAAAATCTGCTTTTTTACTGACGTATTCATCACCTAAATCTCTATAAAATACACTTGATAACCGAATTTTAGAGCAGGGTAATTCCTTGTTGGCATTTAGTGAAAAGTCAATTAATTCTTTTTGTAGATATTGAATTTCATCGCCCATGCTTCCAGTGGCGTCCACAACAAAACAAACGTCTACTTCGTTGGCAATTGGTTGACTTAAGTTTAATCGATATTCTTCGATCGAGTTAACATCCCCCGAAACATTCCCTAAAAATACCCAACGTTCATTGGTTAAATGATAAACGCCAAATTTCTCTTTTTTATCAATTTGCAAATTGGAAAAAGGATGAATCCATAATTCTGCAGAGCCTGAATTATCGGTTAGGGATGTCCATAAAACTGAATCTTTCTTATTGCGCAATTGTAGCTTTTGCAAGGGTAACGCACCTCCCTCGTGGGTTGTCAGTTTAATAGAAACTCGCTTGTGAAGTAAATCAAATCCCCATTCCTTTTGAATCGATTTGATGGATGGTTCATCGTGCGTTTTATGAAATTTTGACCAATTTTCAAGATCCGACCATCTTCCAGCGGTAACAATTCCTGCTCGGACTGATTTGCTTTTATCCGGAGATGAAGAAATAGGAATGTCATCAGTTGAAAAATCCGACATTCCAGATGATTTTTCCATGCTTATTTCGGGGGAAGTTAGACGAGTTTCCATTGACGGACTTCGCATAACAGCAACAGGATGGCGTTCACCTTTTACCGTCTTTTTGGTGTAGTTAACTTTAATTCCAGGCGATTCATGTGAGCTGATATCAACGTTGTTGGCTAATACAAATAAATGATTATCAAAATGATAAGTCTCGCCTTTTCGGAATGTGTAAACCGGAATATTGGCTTTTTTATCATTTGTGAATTTTATTAATTCGAGCTTGCTGATAAATGACACCCGGAAAGTTCCAGTAGGAAGCTGATTTATTTTAGTGTTTCCATAAAAATCGACAGTAGTAGAATCAATTTTTTTCGTTTTAATGTTTTGGAAATATATTTTTCTGGGACCCGGTGAAAATGCCGTGGATACTGCAAATAAGGTAAGAAGCGCTGCGATTTTCCAAGTTTTATTGTCTAAATTTTTCCGTTTCATAGTGCCTTAATACTAAACACAGACAAAAGGTAAATGATTATCTTTGCAACAATATGTCGAACAAGAACAAGAAGTATTTTGATGCCCTTTCTTATCATTCTGAAGGCAGACCGGGTAAAATAGAAGTTATATCCACAAAGCCTACTCGCACACAATTTGACTTGGCATTGGCGTATTCTCCTGGTGTAGCAGAACCTTGCTTGAAAATTGCAGAAAATCCCGAAGACGTATACAAATACACGGCAAAAGGAAATTTAGTAGCTGTTATTAGTAATGGTACAGCTGTTTTAGGTTTAGGAGATATAGGTCCAGAAGCTTCAAAGCCGGTAATGGAAGGCAAAGGAGTGCTTTTTAAACTTTTCGCTGATATCGATGTTTTCGATATAGAATTGAATTGTAAAGGTGTCGAAGAGTTTATTCAAACAGTTAAAGCAATGGAACCCACTTTTGGTGGAATCAATTTGGAGGATATTAAAGCACCTGAAAGTTTTGAAATTGAAGAACGTTTAAAAGCGGAACTTAACATTCCCATCATGCATGATGATCAACATGGAACTGCTATTATTTCTGGTGCCGGTTTGATCAATGCTTTGCAGATTGTCGGAAAGGATATTGATAAGGTAAAATTAGTAGTTAATGGTGCGGGAGCATCAGCAATCGCTTGTACAAAACTATTTGTCAGTCTTGGTGTAAGCAAAGGAAACATTGTGATGCTCGATTCAAAAGGTGTAATTCACAATAAGCGCGAAGATCTTGATAAATATAAAAGTCAATTCGCTACCAATCGTGAATTGCAAACGTTAGAAGAAGCATTAGTTGATGCAGATGTTTTTGTGGGATTGAGTAAAGGAAATATTCTAACTTCAGAAATGATTTTATCGATGGCGAAAGATCCTATTGTTTTTGCGATGGCCAATCCTACGCCGGAAATTGATTACAATGTCGCAATTCAAACCCGTCCAGATATTATCATGGCAACGGGTAGGAGTGATTACCCCAATCAAGTAAACAATGTATTAGGGTTTCCTTTTATTTTTAGAGGAGCCTTAGATGTTCGCTCAACAGCCATTAATGAAGAAATGAAATTGGCTGCAGTTAGAGCTATTGCTTCTTTGGCACATGAGCCCGTTCCTGAAGTGGTGATGATGGCCTACAACGAAAACAACTTGAGTTTTGGAAAAAATTATATTATTCCTAAGCCGATCGATCCTCGATTAATTACAACCGTTGCACCAGCGGTAGCGAAAGCGGCTATGGATTCAGGAGTTGCAAGAATGCCTATAACGGATTGGGATGAGTATAGAGAAAGCCTTCGTAAGCGATTGGGTATCGATAATGATTTCGTAAATCGATTGATGACTAGAGCTAAAATATCCCCCAAAAAAGTGGTTTTTGCGGAAGCCGATAATGTTAAAATTTTGCGTGCGGCACAAGGTTGCTTAAATGACAAAATTGCACATCCAATTTTACTAGGTAACGAAGAAAGTATTCGTAATTTGATGTTGGAAAATAACATTGAATTGCCCAATGTTCCAATCATTGATCCCCGTAAAGAATCCCAAAAACAAGAAGAATACGGAAAGCTTTTGTTTGAAAAACGCGGAAGAAAGGGGTTGACCCAATATGAAGCGAAATATCAAATGGCCAATCGCAATTATTATGGTTCCATGATGGTAATGAAGGGTGAGGCAGATGTGTTTATTTCTGGTTTAACAAGAAATTATCCTCTGGCTCTAAAACCCGCTATTGAATGCATCGGTACTTCTGAAAAATCATCCAGAATCTCTGGAATGCACATCATGATGACAAAATACGGTCCGAAGTTTTTCTCCGATACCACCGTGAATGTGCAATTGAATGAAGAGGAAATGTATGGCTTGGTGAAAGATGTGTATGAAAAAGTTAAATCCTTCCAAATAGAACCTCGTATTGCACTGATTTCATATTCGAACTTTGGTTCCAACCAAGATCAAAAGACTCCCACAATGATGTCGAAAGTTGTAAAACGTTTGCACGAAAACGATCCACATATCATTGTTGATGGTGAAATGCAACCTGTGTTTGCAATTGATGGAGAGCAAAGAATGAATTTCTATCCATTCAATAAATTGGGAACAAAAGCAGCCAACACCTTTATATTTTCAAATTTAGAAAGTGCAAATGCTACTTACCAAATTTTGAGAACGATGGGTAATGTGGAGGCAATTGGTCCTGTTTTATTGGGCTTCAAGAAAACCGTTCATATTTTACACCACAGTTCAACGGTTCGCGAAATTATGAACATGGTGGCTTTGGGCGTGGTTGAAGCTCAAGAAAAAGAACAATAAGTAAATCCTAAATCAAATAATTAAATGCAATTTCAAAGAGTTGAATATCTATCGCAAAAATACTATCAATCACTATCGCTGCGATACGATATTCTTCGTAAACCTTTGGAATTGCATTTTAATTTAAATGATTTAATTCCCGATAAACATTCTTTTCATTTGGTGGATATAGATCGTAACATTGTGGTTGCCTGCCTTGTATTGTCAGAAATTAATACCGAGGAATTAAAAATGCGACAAGTTGCGGTAAATCAACGATTACAGGGCAAAGGAATTGGAAAGAAATTGGTGGAGTTTGCCGAAAAAGAGGCTATTAAACTTGGATATTCCCAATTTGTTTTGAATGCTCGAAAATCGGCTGTGCCATTTTATTTGTCGATGGGATATCAGTTGGAAGGAAAGGAATTTTTGGAGGTAGGAATTCCCCATTTTAAAATGAAAAAAGCTATTTAATCGATTATTCATCCGATTTATTCTTCTTTTTCGCGAAATAGCGAACGTTCATTGCTAACCTTCCCTTATTTTTGTGATTTAACATGAACACCGTTATCACTCTACTTCAGTTTTTTGCCGCATTGGCAATATTGGTTACGCTTCACGAATTAGGACATTTTCTAGCAGCAAGAGCTTTTGGAATCAAAGTCGAGAAATTTTATTTGTTCTTTGACGCATTTGGTGTAAAACTATTCAAATTCAAAAAAGGCGATACCGAATATGGTATTGGGTGGCTTCCATTGGGAGGCTATGTTAAAATTGCCGGTATGGTGGATGAGAGTTTAGATACCAATCAGCTAAAAAGCGAACCTCAACCTTGGGAATTTCGTTCAAAACCAGCTTGGCAAAGATTGATCGTGATGGTTGGTGGTGTTTTTGTAAATCTTGTTTTGGGTATCTTCGTGATTTCAGGTCTCATTTTTTCTCAAGGCGAATCTTACATCCCCAATAAAACAGTAAATGAAATGGGTGGGGTGTATGCGAGTCCAAATGCACGCAAATTAGGTTTTCAAACTGGAGATAAAATTATTGCATTGAACGGAAAACCGGTTGAGAATTTATTGGCAGAATTTGGTGATCCTTCATTCTTAACGAACGATAAGAAAGAGGTTTCAATTAACCGCAATGGGAAAGACACTATAATTAGCCTTCCTGTGAATATGGAAGATAAATTAAGTCTGAATTCAGAACTTCCTTTCATTTCTCCTCGTTATTCATTTTCTATCGGAAAATTAGTTGGTGGTAGCCCTGCCGATAAAGCAGGAATTAAAGCAGGCGATAAAATCACATTGATCGATTCGCAAACAGTGGGTTCATTTTTTGAATTCAAAGAAATCCTAACAGCAAAAGCGGGTAAAACTGCTGATATGGTCTTAGTTGATAGTACCGGTAAATCTCGTCTAGTAAAAGTAGAAATCAGTGAAGATGGTACCATTGGATTTCAGCCCAGCATTGGTGGTTTTGAAGGTAAAGATAAGAAAATTGAGTACGGCATATTTGAATCCATTTCGTTGGGAGGTACCAAGAGTTTCGGTATGATATCTGCTAACTTAGCAGGATTGAAAAAAGTTGTTTCGGGCAAAGTAAATGCTAAAAGTTCACTTGCTGGACCAATTGGAATTGCCCAAATGTATGGCCCTCGATGGGATTGGGTAAATTTCTGGAGCTTAACTGCAACCCTAAGTTTGGCGCTTGCCTTAATGAATATTTTACCTATTCCTGCATTAGATGGAGGTCACGTAATGTTCCTCTTGTACGAAATCATTGCACGTCGTCCGGTTAACGAGCGCGTTTTGTATATCGGACAATTAATTGGAATGGCTATTCTATTAAGCTTATTTGTATTTATTTTCTGGGTAGACATTTCAAGGTTGTTAGGTTTCTAATCAGAATTGATTGAATTCTATGAATCCATTTGAAATTTTAGGAATACCAGAAAGTATTTTAGTCGACCAAAAAATGGTGCGCCAAAAATTCTTGGCCATTCAAATGGGGGAGCATCCCGATTTTGGTTCGGATGGCGAATTATCGGAAAAAGCAAATCAAGCTTATTCTGTATTGAAAAATGACGTAGAACGCGTAAAAACAATTCTTTTATTAAGCGGATCTGTGAATCTTAATGAAAACGGATTGAGTCCTGATTTCCTGATGGAAATGATGGATCTTTCGGATGAAATTGAGGATGGGATTGCTGGAAATACAGAGTTGTTGGAATCAGTAAAACAAAAAATCCAAAATCATATAACTGAGTTGATGTTGGAATTAGGAGTTTTTCAAGAGATGGCACATTCAAATCATTGGCAAATATTAGATTACTCACCCAAATTATTAAGTGATTTGAGTATTTGGTACCAAAAAGTAAAATATCTTAGTCGATTAGAAAAGAACGCTTTAGGTGTTCATGAGTTATAAACTAATAAGAATTAATTTTGAATCAGAATGGATAAAAAACGAATTATAGCAGAACATTATGAAATTCAATTAATTATTCGTCGATTGGCTCATCAAATCGCAGAAAATCATATTGATTCCGATAAAATTAAATTAATTGGATTAAATGAAAGAGGCAAATTTGTGGCGGATCAACTATACAATGAATTGGTTAAAATTATCCCATCAAATTTGTATTCAGTAGGACATTTGGACGTAGTGAATAACCAAATCCAAAATTCATTTGAATTCGATTCTGATGAAAAAGAAGCGGTTGTTGTTCTAGTGGATGATGTATTAAATTCTGGAAAAACAGCTTTCGTGGCGTGCTCGTGGATTTTTGAACAAAATGTTGCTGGTTTGGAAACGGTATTTTTAGCTGAAAGATCGCATCGAGTTTTTCCAATTCTAGCCAATTATGTTGGTATTTCAGTAGCTACAACGATTCAAGATCACGTGTATTTCAATAATCAAGCGGACAATAATCTTGAATTATATTTAATGTAATATTAAAGTCAGTGTGTTTTTTTTTTGACATAACTGCGTTTACATTTGTGATATTCAATTAAATAGTCTTAAATATCGCCTTTTATTCACTTTCATCACTTTGGTTTTTCAAAGTGCTATAAATTCTTTGTTTTCTACACACATTGTAGGGGGCGAAATGACTTATTTGTATTTAGGAAGTAATCAGTATAAATTAAAGTTGGATGTTTATATTGATTGTATAAATGGGAGCTCTGAAGCTATTTCTAGCGATGCTCAAGCCTATATTTCTGTTTTTAATGGCAGTACAAAAAAAATTCTGAATGGTTACCCCGTACTCGTTTCAAGAAAAGGACCAGAAAGACTCGAAAAAACCAATTACAATTGTATCATAGTTAAACCCAATGCATGCGTTGATCATTATTATTACGAAACAACGGTAACGCTTGCGCCCAATACAGGTGGTTATTATGTTTCGTTTCAACGGTGCTGTAGAAATGGTACTATTACGAACATCGTTGATCCCGGAGGAACAGGAGCAAATTATTGGGTGTTTATTCCCGATGCACGAGTTGTCGGTAAAGCTAATAGCAGTGCTGTATTTAAAAAATTACCCCCTAATTTTTTGTGTACCAATACCGCATTGAAATTTGATCACAGCGCCGTTGATCCCGATGGTGATAGTTTAGTGTATTCTTTAACTACCCCTTATACAGCGGCAAATTCCGTTGACCCACGTCCCGATAACAAAGGGAATGGCATCATTGAATCTCCTCCATTTACTCAAATTCAATGGAAAAATTTCTATAGCGAACAATTGCCAATAGATGGGGCTCCATTTATGCAAATTGATACATTTACGGGATTTCTTACACTTACTCCAACCAAGGTGGGTCAATTTGTAGTAGGGATTTCGGTCAAAGAATACAGAAAAGGAGTATTGGTTTCAGAAGTAATTCGAGATTATCAGTTCAATGTGCAAGCTTGTAAAGTCGATGTAGTTGCCAGCTTTTTCGCACCAAAATTTATTTGTGGTTATACCTTTCAATTTCAGAATTTAAGTTCTGGTGCTCAACGATATCATTGGGATTTTGGAGTAGATAGCACAAACTCCGATACTTCTAATTCAATAAAACCAACGTTTACATATCCCAAAGAGGGAATATATAAAGTGAAATTATACGCATACAAAACCACTTGCACCGATAGTTTCGACCTTACAGTAAATGTAGTAAAACCTGTTTATCCTCAACTCCCGAAAGACACGGTCATCTGTCCCGGCGCATCATTCAAGCTAAAATCAAACATAAAAGGAACCCAATATTTATGGAATGGATCACCCGGTCCTGATTCTATTTTGGTGAAATCAGCGGGTATTTATATTCTGGGTGTTGCTCAACAAACATGTGTTTGGTACGATACCATTCGGATTGGGGTGGATAATTCAAAAGTTTCCGCTTCTGGAGATACGATTTACTGCACCTATGATGTATTTAGCAAAAAAATCCAATGTTCCTCGCCTTTTCCTAAGTTAGTGAAATGGAGTAACGGTGCAGTTGATTCAATCACCTATGTTTCTGCTCCAGGAAAATATTCTGTAACGGCAACCTCTATTTTTAATTGTATTACCAAAGACACTATAGAGATTTTGCAATTTCCTGAAATCAATGTGTATTTAAATGATACAATTACTTGTCCATCCGATGAAGTTACCTTAAAATCTTGGACGGATCGACCCCTAGCCAAATTTTATTGGGATAATCAGACTATAAATTCAACAAATTCATTTAAAGTAAATTCTCCAGGTAAATACGTGGTAAAAGTGGTTGAAGGGTATTGTATTGATAAAGATACTTGCGAATTGAAATTTCATCCCAATGTGTTGGATTTTGGATCAAATAAGCGTTTTTGTAATAAAATAGATACACTGTTCACTGCGCCCCGCCAGGATTTTAAATCCGTAACTTGGAACAAATCCATTAAATCCAATAGTTATCGGGCGATGAATGAAGGTAAAATATACATAGATGTAATTAACTCAAATGGTTGTTTGGAATCCGATTCAATTCAACTGGATTTATTTCCCAATCCCAATTTGAATTTAGGAAATGATACGGTACTTTGTTTGTCGGAGAAACCCGTTTTAGACGCAGGATCAGGAATGAAAGCGTACAAATGGAACAACGGAAGTAATAAACAAAAAATTACGGCGTTTGATAGTGGGTTGTATGTTGTTGAAGTAACTGATTTTGAGGGATGTAAAACCAGAGATTCTATATGGATTAACAAGAAAAAAGATTTGTATCCATCGGATATTTATATGCCCAATGCATTTACGCCAAACGGAGATGAATTAAATGATTTGTATCCCAATATTCATTACGAAGTTAAAGGTGCACATTACGATTTAAAACTATACAACCGATGGGGTGAGAAATTGTTGGAAACCAACTCGCCAGATGGAAACTGGGATGGATTCATTTATGGTAAACCAGCACCTGAAGGAGTTTATGTATTCAAACTAACTTGGATTGGTTGCGATAACTATATCAGAACTCAATATGGAGATTTTACCTTATTGAGATAATAGTCAATTTAACGGGCGTTTTTCCCAGCATTGTTTTATCAGTTTCCATATTAAGCAAAAAAAATGCACGATTATTTTCAAATCGTGCATAGAAATACTTTAAAAAAACTATTTAGTGGTTTTAAACGATTTTATTGTTTGAAACACGACGAATACCATTCTTTAAAAGGGTAGAGTTGAAGTTAATAATTAAACCCAACTTGTAATCGTTTACTCGAATCATCTTCAATAAACGTTGTATTTCAACTTCAGAAATATCAGTAATAGTTGCAACCTCTATGACAACTTGGTTCGATATCACGAAATCCAAGGTATAAACATTATCAATAGAAATGGATTTATACTGAATATTAACTGATTTGTTTTGTTCAAACATCAGTCCATCTGATTCCAATTCATATTTCAAACAATCGATATAAACTTGTTTGTCCAATCCTGGTCCTAAAGTTTTATGAATATCAATGGCTTTTCCGATTATTAAGTGAGCCAATTCTTCTTCTTGATTTTGCTGATCCATAATGATGCGTGGTGGGGATTAATTTAGTACAATTTAATGACGTAAAATTAGCTGATTTTGTCGGATATTTGTTAAAACGATTTGTGAATGTTCCGTTTATTTTGATAAAATCCCATTTTTCTTCTTTGAAAGGATATTTTATCAATTATTGTGAATGTTACAAAATGTTACATGGGGAAATGTATATAATAAACATATAATAAAGTGTACAAATGATTATGAATTACCTAATAAAACAAGCACTTGTAGTAAACGAGGGCAAAACAGAAGTTTTGGATGTATTAATTGTTGATGGTCGAATTCAAAAAGTGGATAAGCACATCGATATGCTTTCCAATACACAAGAAATAAATGCCGAAGGGATGTATTTGCTTCCTGGAGTTATCGATGATCAAGTTCATTTTAGAGAACCCGGTTTAACCCATAAAGCCAATATCGCTACGGAATCAAAAGCAGCATTAGCGGGTGGGGTAACTTCCTATATGGAAATGCCCAATGTTGTACCTCAAACAGTAACCAATGAATTACTTGAAGCCAAATATTTAATCGGAAAGGAATCTTCATACGTTAATTACTCCTTTTATTTAGGTGCAACGAACGATAATTTGGAAGAATTGAAAAAAGTAGATACCGAAAACGTTTGTGGAGTGAAAATTTTCATGGGGAGTTCAACTGGCGACATGCTTGTGGACGATTCCAATGTGCTACATAAAATATTTTCACAAGTTCCTACTTTAATTGCTACCCATTGCGAATGTGAAACACGAGTAAAATCTAGATTGGAAGATGCCAAACAAAATTTCCCAGAAGGAATTCCTGCCCATCATCATCCAATTATACGCGATGATCAAGCGTGTTATTTAAGTTCTTCTTTGGCCGTTGAATTGGCAAAGAAATACAATACGCGTTTGCATATTTTACACATTACTTCCGAAATTGAAACTCATTTATTTAATAATACAATTCCCCTAAATCAGAAAAGAATTACTTCGGAAGTTTGTGTTCATCATTTGCATTACACCGATAAAGACTATGCTCATTTAAAACATCAAATTAAATGTAACCCAGCCATCAAATCCCAAAAAGATCAAGATGCACTTTGGCAAGCATTACTCGATGATCGTTTGGATGTAATTGCCACAGATCATGCACCTCATACAAAAGAAGAAAAACTAAAGGAAAATTATTTAGATTGTCATGCTGGTTTGCCCTTAATTCAACATACTCTCTTACTTATGTTGGAAAAAGTAAAAGAAGGCAAACTATCTATGGAGAAAATGGTTGAGAAAATGTCACACAATCCAGCGATTGCCTATAAATTGAAAGATCGCGGATTTATTCGTGAAGGATTTGCTGCCGACCTAGTTCTTGTTCAACCAAATAAAATAAGTGAAGTCACTCCTGAATCCATTTTGTACAAGTGTGATTGGTCGCCATTACAAGGCGTGAAGTTTAGTCATTCGATTGATTCTGTTTTTGTTAATGGTACACGTAGTTATTACCAAGGTCAATTTGGAGAAATAAACGCGCAACGCCTTCAATTTGAAAAGGATAGATAATATTTCATCCTTTTTATACAACGAATTATGTATTAAATCAATTTATTGCGCTGTTTGTAAAATGCGAACAGCGCAGTTTCCAATGGTTGTGAGACGTCTGCATTGAAATAGCCAATTCCATTTTGGTAACAGTTTTCCTTTATTTTTTGAATTCGTTTATTCTCATTTTCAAAATACAATTGCTTGTATTCTGTTGGATTTAGACGTATTTCTTGCTGAGTTTCTAAATCGTGAAATCGAATGGGAGCATCTGCAATGGAAAAATTAACTTCTTTTTCTTGGTCAGCAATATGAATTAATAGCACTTCTGCTTTTTTGAATCGCATATAATTCAAACTATTCCAGAATTCCATTTCATCGCTCTTCTGATCTGAATTCCATAAACAATCGCTGCAAATTATGACTAAGTTTCGGCGACCCAAATGTTGAAGCGACTCAGAAATCGATACTCTATTTGAATTTATCGGTAAAATAGAATCTAATCCCCATTTGTTTTCATTCGAATTTACAACAGATGAAATGTCTAAACCCTGAACCCATAATTGCTCTAAAAAATACAGGCAGTGATTTAAATGACTCTTGGTGGATTTTAAATCAGATCTCCATAAAATGTCATTCCCATTAAAAAACTGCATCGTAAAGGCATCTCGCTGTTTATTTAAAATAAATCCCAAGGTCGAAGCCAGCAATAAACTGAATTTCAATTTTGATTGTTGGGGATGTGGGAAGGCCATACTTCCCGAAACATCTAACCAAATGTGCGCCTTAAGATTGGTTTCTTCAATAAACTGCTTGACATATTTTTTTTCCGTACGAGCCAGTAGTTTCCAATCCAAATTTTTAACACTTTCTCCAGTGTTGTAAAAGCGATGTTCTGCAAATTCCACTGAAAATCCTTTTAATGGACTGCTATGAAGTCCCGTAATAAATCCTTGCATGGCTTTTTGAGCCAAAAATGATAAATTACTTATTCCTTGAACATCTTTTAAAAACATAGAGGAAGACGAATCGAAATTACTAGTTTGAACGCATTAAAAAAAGGAATTCTCGTTTCTACGAAGTCGTTTTACACAAAAAAGGCAGTTTCATCGAAACTGCCTTTATCTCACCATTTAATTTGAATTAAACGTGTGCTTCTAATTTTTGACTTAAAACGGTTTTTGGAACCGCTCCGATGATTTTATCAACCACTTCGCCGTTCTTGAAAACCAAAATAGTTGGAATACTGCGAACTTGGTAGTTCATTGCAATATCAGGATTCTCATCTACGTTCAATTTTCCTACAACCGCTTTACCATTATAGTCATTGTGCAATTCTTCAACGATTGGACCAATCATTTTGCAAGGACCACACCATTCTGCCCAAAAATCAACCAATACTGGTTTGTCAGAACCCAAAACTTCGCTTTGGAAATTACTGCTTGTAAATTCTACTGCCATAGTAAATGCAAAGTTACAATAAAAAAATGTATACACTAAATCAATTGTCGACGATAATCCACCCCTAGACCGAAAAGTGCAAAATCAAAAAGGGTAGGATCCGATGGATGTATTTCTCTGAATATGGATGTTAAATGCTCACATCCTTCCCAATTTCCTTTCAAGTTGTTTGCAATGCCCAATTCCTCCGTCATTCGCAAAACATGTACATCTAGTGGCATCATTAATTCTGCGGGTGAAATGGATTTCCAAATTCCAAAGTCCAAACCATCATTTTCTCTAACCATCCATCTGAGAAACATGTTTAGTCGTTTACATGCACTTTTTTTTCGGGGATCCGAAATGTGTTTTTTCGTTCTGTTTTCACCGTTAATAAAAAACCAATCGTAAAAATGCGATAAAGAATTTTTTACTCTGTCTTTTCTAAAAAGTATTTCGGAATTGAACTCACCCAAGGGTTCTGAATTGATTTCAGACCCAAATGCAAATTCAAGGGATTTTCCATCTCTGTAAAGCTCCTGAAATCGATTCAAAATAAATGAAACGTCTTCGGAATTTAATGTTCGATGGACAAAACCATCAAATGTAGATAAATCGGATTCATTAAAATTCAATACAAAATCATAGGGAGCGTTATCCATTCTACGAATAAATTCAGTACTGGATTTAATGATGCTTTTGCGTTGTCCCCAAGCCATAATGGCACTGAAGAAACCCGAAATCTCAATATCCTCTTTACGTGAAAATCGATGAGGAATCTGTAACGGATCATCTTCAAGAAACTCTGAAACGCGATATTTGTCAGCGTAATTCCATAGAATTTCTTGAAGATCTTTCCGCATATTAATAATTTTATGCTGATTCCAATGCAGCATCTAAATCCACTAACAAATCGTCGATGTGTTCAACACCAACGCTTAAACGGATCAAACTGTCTTTCAAACCATTTGCCATTCTTTGTTCTTTGGGGATGCTAGCATGAGTCATGGTAGCTGGATGTCCAACCAAACTCTCAACACCGCCCAAACTCTCAGCTAAAGCAAATAATTTAGTGGATTTTAGAAACATCAATGCGGGTTCAATAGCATCGTTCTTTAGTGTAAAGGAAATCATACCACCGAAATCCTTCATCTGTTTTTTCGCTACTGAATGATTTGGATGAGTTTCAAAACCCGGCCAGTAAACTTCACCCACTTTTGGATGATTTGCCAAATATTCGGCTACTTTACGTCCGTTTTGACAATGTCTTTCCATTCTTAAATGCAGGGTTTTAATCCCCCGAAGAACCAAAAAACAATCCATTGGACCAGGAGTAGCACCACAAGTATTCTGTAAAAATGCCAATCGTTGATGCAAGTCAGCGTCATTTACACAAAGCACACCCATAACCACGTCAGAATGCCCGTTTATGTATTTCGTTGCTGAATGCATTACAATATCAGCACCTTGTTTCACTGGATTTTGCAAATACGGAGAACTAAAGGTATTGTCAACTACAACGATTGCACCAGCCTGATGTCCGATTTTTGCAACTTCTTCAATATCAATAATTTTCAATAGAGGATTGGTAGGCGTTTCCACCCAAATCATTTTTGTATTCGCATTTACAACCGCCGATACATTTTGCGGATTGGACATATCAACGAAATGAAACTTAATACCCATTTTCGCAAAAACAGTGGTGAAAATGCGGTAACTTCCTCCGTAAAGATCGTTGGTAGCAATGACTTCATCGCCAGGAGACAATAATTTAATGCATGCATCTACGGCACCCATTCCAGTACTGAAACACAAACCGTAATTCATTTGTTCCAATGCAGCTAAATTTTGTTGCAATGCATGTCGCGTTGGATTTTGAGTACGTGCGTATTCATAACCTTTGTGTTCACCAGGAGCAGCTTGAACATAAGTGCTCGTCTGAAAAATGGGCGTCATAATAGCACCGGTACTAGGATCTGGTTCGATTCCAGCGTGCAAAACATTGGTTTCAATATGGTTGTATTTCATAAATTAAGTAGAATTTGTGATTAAATTAATGCATTTGATTTAAATATTCCAGAATAACTCGTGGGAAATATTCATATTCCAAATCATGAATCATTGTAGCTAATGTTTCAGGAGTTGAGTTTTGGGGGATGGAAATCGCTTTTTGAAACAAAATAGCTCCCTTATCGTATTCAGAATTAACCAAATGAATGGTAATTCCAGATTCTTTCTCTCCTTGTTCAATTACAGCCTCGTGTACATGACTGCCGTACATTCCTTTTCCTCCGAATTTTGGAAGTAAAGAAGGATGAATATTTATTATTCGGTTTGGGAATAAATCCAATAGTGCGTCGTTTACTTTCCATAAAAAGCCAGCCAATACAACCAAATCCGCATTAATTTGCTGTATTTCATCGTGTAAAGGCGATTTAGTATTTGTCCATTCACTTCTGTCGAAAATACGACAATCAACTTGTAGTCGAGCACATCGGTCAATGATACCCGCTTTCGGATTATTACAGAATACCCGTGCTACTTCGAATTCTTTTTTATGGTACTGTTGAATGATATTTTCGGCATTACTACCGGATCCAGAAGCGAAAATGATAACTTTTTTCATCAAACTTGAGATGGGTAATTAATTAGAAAATTGGATGGAATTGGACATTTTTCGCAGCAATCGAGCATCTGCGGCAAAACTGTTTCCTCCTTGAGAAAACCAATCAATAACGATGACGCGATCGTTTTTAACGTAATAGGTTCTCTCGAAAGGACCTCTACGTGTTGTCCCCAATTCGGTAAACCAACCTTTCATACCGAAGCGCAAATTTTTTGCCGGATCAGCTGAAATAATGTGTGATTTGTAGCTTCCTAAATCACTCACAGCCATGGTCGTGCCTTCATCATTGAAAAAATGCAATTTACTGGATGCATCACGCTCTTCGATCGCTTCTTTTAAATTTTGAGGAAGTTTATTTTGGGGGATGGATTCAATACAAAAAGACAAATAGCCGCCGTTTGGTTTTAATGCCGATATCCATAAAAATGTACTGTCGGATTTGAATACCTTGAAATTACTCGGTATCTCAACAGAGATTCCAAACTGATTTTTGATAGAAGATTGGATTTGTTTGGAATAATCATTCGATACCAATTCAATGGAATTGTTACAGTAATTAATTACCTGATAAAGTTCTTTTGACCATTGGGGCGATTTCATTTCTTCCAAATCAAAATCCTCAATATCAATTACTGCTTGACCCAATCCAAAGGCGTTTTTGTAAACGTTTATATGTTTATCGTTTATTTTAAATGAAGTATCGCATTTATTTGGAAAATCCAAAGATTCATAGGCTAAAACGATTCTGTGGTTTTTGATAAATTCTTCATTATCAATAATGGTAAAATTCCAAATACTCTCGTATTTCACATCCCCCGAAAAATCATCGATAATTAAGTGGGAATCGAGGAGAGGGTAATCGACGTGAACCAAATCTAATATGGCATTTAAGTTCTTTTCATTGGCGTAAATACCCACGTGTCCAACTTCATCCATTACTGGAGCAAGGACTGTGTTATTTTTTTTACAAGAGGAAAAGTGTAATACAACGAGGGTTGTAAATGCAATAATTTGGGTGAAACGAGATGCGGAAAAAGGCATTCCACAAATTTAGTTGAAATTACTGAAGAACTGAACCAATTAAATTTCTTAATTGTAGTTCCGTTTGTGCGTAACACCTTTTCGGATGATCAAGCGTTGACCCACTCGCAATCTATCACTTCGTAAACCATTGGATGATTTTAAATGAGAAACGGAAACACCATACCGCCTTGATATTTGGGAAAGTGTTTCTCCTTTACGTACCGTATGTACCCGATTCTTTGAATTGTAAACAGGGGCTTTGTTGTTAGATGTCTTTTGATAATTGTACGTTTTTAACTCATCAGGACGAATTAAAGCATACTCCATTAAGCTATCTGTACTGCGAACATAATTCATACTAAAATCGTAAGGTAATAATATGGTGTTGTTCGTTGCATTAGCCGTATTGGGCTTGATAAACTCCCTATTTAAGCTCAAAGCTTTATGGCTTTCATCTCCAGCAATATAATTACACATTTTCACCAAATGGTAACTGGTATCAACGCGTGTTGGCACCAAAAACTGGGTGGATTGATTGTATTCTTGATTTCGAGCTCTGTTTGTAAAGTTCAATACATACGTCATTGCAATGAATTTTGGAACGTAATATTGAGTTTCTTTGGGAAGAAAAGGTAGAATTTGCCAAAATGACTTTTTGCCTCCACCAGCTCTACGAATAGCTCTTTTTACATTTCCCGCACCGCAATTGTATGATGCAATGGTCATGAGCCAATCATCAAATAGCATTTGAGAATTTTTAAAATAATCACAAGCCGTTTCAGTTGAAGCGATGATACTTTTGCGTTCGTCAAGAGAAACGTTGATTTTCATTCCCATCAATTTGCCGGTGTACGGCATGAATTGCCAAAGACCCGTGGCACCACACCAGGAAACCGCATCTGGATTTAGGTTGGATTCAATCACTGAAACATACTTCAATTCAGTGGGTAGCGCATTTTTGTCTAAAATTTCCTCAAAAACGGGAAAATATAAACTCATACGCTGATGTATTTTGTCAAAATAAGCATCCCCCAAACTCAAAAAATAACGTACCTGTCCTTTAACCAATTCATGATATTCAAATGGAATATTACTTCCAAGGGTTTTAAAACACTGGTCAAAATGTTCGCGATTGAATGATTCAACCGTTTGAAATTGGGGAGGAGTATGGCTGGGAATTTGAGTGTATAATTGAACGGTAAGGCTGTCAATTCTGCGGATATCGTTTGAATTAGGCTCTTCAATTATAGGAGCTTGTGCACAAATTGGCTCATGTAAAAAACCAATGAATCCTAAACTCAAAATGCTAAAAATTGTCTTATTAAATCTCATTCCTTATTTGAAAAGTGTCACAATTTACGAAAAAAAGGCCAAAACTTTGGCATTTGGCTGTGTTTTATGCCGTTACAATTATTGTATATTTGTGGAAAAACATGTGAAATTGTCCGTTTTAAATCGTAATTTTCACTTGTTTTAAATCAATAACGAAATGGATCACGAAATATTCTCTGGAATGTCAGCAATGGAAACGGAAACGTTACCCATGAAAGCGAAGTTGAAAAATCACCAGAAATCAATAAGTATTGGAATTCCAAAAGAAGTTACGTTTCAAGAAAATCGTGTGCCACTAACACCCAGTGCTGTCAAGTATTTAACAGGATTGGGTATAAAGATTCATATTGAACGTGGAATTGGTTTAAATGCCAATTTTTCAGATTCATTGTATTCAGAAGCAGGTGCTGAAGTATTTAATTCATCGAAAGAAATTTACGAAAGTGATGTCATTTTAAAAGTAGATCCTCCCACTTTACAAGAGGTGGAATTCATGAAAAATGGACAGTTGCTCATTTCCGCATTGCAGCTGGATCAATTGGATCCTGTTTTGCTTAAAAAAATGATGGATAAAAAGATCAATGCATTGGCCTATGAATTTTTACAAGATGAGTCAGGTGCATTGCCAATCATTCGCGCAATGAGTGAAATTGCTGGTACTGCCTCCATATTGATTGCCGCTGAATATTTAAACAATACGCATATAGGAAAAGGAGAGTTGCTCGGTGGATTTGCTGGAGTTCCCCCCACTCAAGTAGTGATTATTGGAGCGGGTGCAGTTGGTGAATTTGCAACTAAAGCAGCCTTAGGATTAGGTGCGAACGTCAAAATATTCGATAATAACATCTATCGTTTACGTCGAATTCAAAAGAATTTTGGGTTTCAATTATACACATCAACCATTCAACCTCAGGTTTTAAGTTCTGCACTTGAAAGAGCCGATGTGGTAATTGGAGCTTACGCTGGAAATACGCATCGCTGTCCATTGATAGTAACAGAAGAAATGGTAATGAAAATGCGTCCCAATAGTATCATTATTGATGTAGCAATAGATCGAGGAGGTAATTTTGAGACATCGGAAATTACTAATCACGAGAAACCCGTATTCAAAAAACACGAGATTATTCATTATTGTGTCCCTAACATCACTTCTAGGGTAAGTAGAACTGCTTCTTATGCACTAAGTAATGTGTTTACACCATTAATGGATGAATTGAATCAGTGCGGAGGAATTGCCGAATTCGCCAAATTTCAAAAGGGAATAAGAAAGGGAATGTATTTATTCAAAGGTAATTTGACCAACAAAAATCTTTCCGAAAAATTCGGAATGAAATATCACGATATCGATCTGATGGTGGGGCTGTTCAATTGATTTGGGTCAATCTAGTTAAATTTCGATTACTCCAGTTATATCTAAATTTTTCCGAGATACGTTTGCCTTAATCTAAGTGATAATAATTCACATCGACACCTTGGCTATCAAAATGCTCCTTTACTCGTTTGGCATGGGTGTCTGATACAAAAATCTGCCCAAATTCATCGCTGCAAACCAGTTTCATTAATTGTTGAGATCGTGTCTCATCAATTTTTTCAAATATATCATCCAATAACAACCACGGTTTGTTGCCAGATTTTTCTTTTAAATATTGATATTGAGCCAATTTTAATGCAATTACCGAGCTTTTTATTTGTCCCTGGGAACCAAATTTTTTCAACGACAATTGGTTGATTTCAATAATCAAATCGTCTTTGTGTATGCCATTGGTCGTTCTGCCACTTGCAATGTCAATGCGTTGATTTTTTAATAGGATATTTTCGATAGAGTCATTGTTTAATGGAGATTCATAAACAATACTCAAAATTTCTTTTTTGTTTTCCCCCGATAAAAGTTGATAATATCGATCAAAAAAAGGATTGAATTCTTCAATAAATTGGCTTCGTTGTTTTTGAATGGATGTAGATAACGGAATTAATTTGTAATTAAATGATTCCATTAATATGGGATCAGGTTCTCTGCCATCAAGTGATTTCAAAAAGGAGTTTCGTTGCTCTATTACCTTACGATAATCAACCAATTGACGTAAATACTCTTTATTTAACTGACTGATGGTGAAATCAATAAAGCGCCTTCTTTCTTCGGAACCTTCAAATACCAGCGATATGTCGTAAGGAGTAATGAATACAGCGGAAATTTGACCAATATGATCGAGCAATCGAGAATAGAGTTTGCCGTTTTTCTTTACTGTTTTTTTGCGATTTTCACCATAAGTAATTTGTAGTTGAATTTGTTGACTACCATCTTGATAAACACCCATAATTGAACAATCCGTTTCACCGAATTGTATGAGTTGATTGTCTTGGTGGTTGAAGTAACTTTTGGTGTTCGCCAAATAAAAAACTGCATCCAAAATGTTGGTTTTACCCACACCATTGTTTCCGATAATTGCATTAACTTTATCGGAAAAATGCAATGTAACTTCGGTATGGTTCTTGAAGTGATAAAGGCGCAGTTCTTTTAAATTCACGCCTCAAATTTACCAAATTAAAAGAACATTGAGTCATGATTTAATATGGCAGATATGGATAAAATTTTATTGTTCCGTTCAAAGAATTGAAGTAATTTGCAAGAATGAAGTCAATCCGTATTTATCTTTCTATAGTTCTGATTATTAGTTTATTATCTTGTAATCGAAAAGAAAACGATTTATATAAACCTTTTGTGTTTAATACCAATGCATTGGATTCAATGGTTCGCCTTAAAGAAGTTATTTTGGATCAATCCCTGCGCGAAGATGGTACCTTGAGGGAACGTAAATACTATTTGGGCGATACAGTGAAGTATTTAGTATCTTACAGTAAAGACGAGAAAATTTTAAACGTTAGTAAATTTGTTGGACCCGAAGAAGTTTGGACAGAAAATTTCTATCCCAACGGACAACGTTTATCCCACTACGAAAAGAAAATGGATCCCCAAACGGGAATGTCGCATTTCAATGGCTTTTACGAAGCTTATTATGAAACAGGATGGGTGAAAGAACGAGGAGTTTATAAAATGGATAATCCAGATTGGATTGTGAACTATACAGAATCAGGTTTATCCGGCGATACGATAGTTTACGTGAATAAAACAGAGAAATAAGTATTGAATTCGATATAGAATTCATCTGTTTCATTATTAATTTTCATTATTCGTATTTTTTGTTCGTATTAAGTTTTCAATGCCTAAATTTTCACATCTTCACGTACATACCCAGTATTCGCTCCTTGATGGTGCGGCCGATATTAAAAATCTGATAAAAAAAGCCAAACAAGATGGTATGCCAGCAGTGGCAATAACTGATCACGGAAATATGTTTGGCGTGTTTGACTTTTATCAAGCAACCAAAAGTCAGGGAATTTTACCTGTAATAGGTTGTGAATTTTATATGGTTGAAGACCGTTTTCAAAAAACCTTCAGCCAAGGTAAAAAAGATAAAAGATATCATCAATTGCTGTTGGCAAAGAATCAAAAAGGATACGAAAATCTGTCCAAATTGTGTTCTTTGGGATACTTGGAAGGATTGTATTCAAAATATCCCCGAATAGACAAAGAACTGTTAAAACAGTACAAAGAAGGTTTAATCGCCACTAGTTGTTGCATTGGGGCTGAAATTCCACAAGCCATCCTTTTTAAAGGAGAAGAAGAGGCTGAAAAATTATTTGTGGAATGGCATTCAATGTTTGGGGATGATTTTTATGTTGAGCTTCAACGACATAATCTATGCAATATTGACAACACTGGACTCGATCAAGAAGATGTTAATCAAACACTGATCAAGTTTGCAAGAAAATATCAAGTTCCAATTATTGCAACCAACGATTCTCATTATATTGATCAAGACGATGCAAATGCACACGATATTTTGCTTTGTATCAATACCGGTGAGTTTCAATCTACACCAAAAGCCACCAATGAAGAATCTGGCAAAGGATATCGATTTGGCTTTCCCAATGATCAATTCTTTTTTAAAACGCAAAAGCAAATGGAAGATCTCTTCGCAGATATTCCTGAAGCCATTGATAATACGAATCTATTAATCAGTACCATTGAACCCCCTCAATTAGCACGCGATATTGTATTGCCTAATTACGGATTGCCTGCTGGATTCAATGATCAAAAAGAATATTTAACCCACTTAGCTTATGAAGGATGTCGACGTAAATACGGCGGATCCATTCCTTTGAACGTAGAAGAACGATTGAAATTTGAGTTAGGTACAATTTGTAGTTCAGGTTATGAGGGATACTTTTTAATTGTACAAGATTTTACATCTGCAGCACGTGAAATGGGCGTGTGGGTAGGCCCAGGAAGGGGTTCTGCCGCGGGAAGTCTCGTGGCTTATGCTTTGGGAATTACCAATGTGGATCCCGTAAAATACGACTTGCTTTTTGAGCGTTTCTTGAATCCGGAACGTGTGAGCATGCCCGACGTCGATATTGACTTTGATGACCAAGGTCGAGATCGAGTTATTGAATATGTAGCAAAAAAATACGGCGAACGACGAATTGCGCAAATCATTACCTATGGTACAATGGCAGCTAAATCGGCAATTCGCGATGTAGGTAGGGTACTTCAATATCCGCTGCCGCAAACCGATCGATTGGCTAAGTTAGTGCCTGGAAGTTTAGGGTTCAAAACGCTCCTTCATGCGGATCCAGATCAATTAGCAAAAGACGATTCAAATAACTTAAAACCTGAAGAAATCGATCAGATTCGAGAATTACAACAAGTATACAAGGGAAATGATATTGCGGCCAAGGTGTTACGCGATGCCGAGAAATTAGAAGGCAGTGTTCGAAATACCGGCGTTCATGCTTGCGGAATTATTATCGCTCCAAAGGATATCGATGAAGTAGTGCCCGTTGCACGAAGTAAGGATTCTCCATGGATGCAAGTTCAATACGATGTAAATCAGATTGAAAAGGCGGGATTATTGAAAATGGACTTTCTGGGTTTAAGTACGTTGTCCATTTTAAAAGATGCAATTCAACTTATTCGAGATACCACCGGAGATGAAATTGTTCTCGATGATATTCCATTGGACGACTTAAAAACGTATGAATTATTTCAACGGGGAGAAACCAACGGTATTTTCCAGTTTGAAAGTCCAGGAATGCAAAAGTATATGCGCGATTTAAAGCCGACGCAATTTGGCGATTTGATCGCGATGAACGCGCTTTATCGTCCGGGTCCTATGAAGTACATTCCTGAATTCGTAGACCGTAAGCACGGTAAGAAACCGGTAATTTTTGATTTACCAGAAATGGAAGAATACCTGAAAGAAACCTACGGTATTACGGTTTACCAAGAGCAGGTAATGCTATTGAGTCAAAAAATTGGTGGGTTTTCGAAGGGTAAGGCTGACATGCTTCGTAAAGCAATGGGTAAAAAAGATAAAAACCTTATCGATACCCTAAAAACTGACTTCATGGAAGGTGCAAAAGAAAAAGGCTTCCCCGAAAAAGTACTTGAGAAAATTTATAGCGATTGGGAAGAATTTGCTCAATACGCTTTCAATAAGTCGCATTCCACATGTTATGCAGTAATAGCGTTTCATACCGCCTATTTAAAAGCGCATTATCCTGCACAATTTATGTCCGCTGTGTTAAAAAGTAACATGGGCGACATCAAGAAAATTACATTCTATATGGAGGAGTGTAATCGAATGGGAATAAAAGTTTTAGGACCTGATATTAATGAAAGTCGTTCGGCATTTTCGGTTACACAAAACAATGAGATACGATTTGGATTGTCGGCAGTAAAAGGCGTTGGGGAAGGTGCTGTTGAGGAAATTCTCCAAAATCGTGAGAAAAATGGTCCCTTCACCAGTATTTTCGATCTAACTTCTAGAATTAATTTACGCTCAATTAACCGAAGAACCTTAGAAAGTATGGCAAAGGCCGGTGTCTTTGACTTTGATTCACGCTACCATAGGGCACAATATGTAGCAACAGATGAATCCAATGCTACAGGGGTAGAATTGGCGGTTCGATATGGTCAAAAAGTTCAAGCAGATAAAATATCAGGACAAACATCTTTGTTTGGTGGCGGCGGAGAGTCTTCGCTTCCTCAAGAACCCAAATTGCCTCATGTCGAGCCTTTTGGATTGATGGATGAGTTGAAACAAGAGGAAGAATTGATTGGAATCTATTTAAGTAAGCATCCACTTGATGATCATAAATTTAGTTATAGTTTACTTAAGAAACATACGATAAAAGACCTACAAACTGCCATTGAAGCCAATGAAAGATTGGAATTCCGGGTTATGGGAATGGTTACTTCCGCAAGAGAAGTTATTTCCCAAAAGGGAAATCCCTATGGTCGAATGACTTTATTGGATTATTCCGGTAATATAGAATTAAGTGTTTTTGGTAAGGAATATATCGGAAATAAAGCCTTATTATCAAAGGATTATATATTGTTAATTCAAGGAGTAGTAGAACCTCGTCCAGATGATAATAGGCCAAGAGTAATTTACAAGAATATTCGTTTAGCGACTGAAATTGAACCTACTCAGATTATTAAAGCACTCAATGTTAGTTTGAGACCAATCGATTTGGTGAACGGATTGCATCAAACAGTATCCGATATTTTAGAACAATTTAAAGGCAATACTCCAGTTTGGTTTCATTTTCAGGATGCTGAAGAAGAAATGGGAATTACATTGGTGTCGAATTTCCGGATTCAATTTTGTCCCGAACTAATAGTTATTCTGGAAGAAATGGATGTGCGTTTTGAATATACAATTGACGAGAAAATATTTAGATGAAAGTATCAGGATTTGCCATAGCCCGGAATGTAGTTCGTGCGGATTATCCCATTGAAGAGGCATTAAAATCAATATCGCCTTTGTGCGATGAAATTATCGTTGCTGTGGGTGAATCAGAAGATACTACCCGAGAAAAAATAGAATCACTGGATATTCAAAATTTGAAGATCATTGATACAATTTGGGATGATACACTTAGGGAAGGTGGACGAGTATTGGCCGATGAAACCAATAAAGCACTCAATGCCGTATCTCCAGATAGCGATTGGTGTTTTTACATTCAAGCAGATGAATGTGTACATGAAGATGATTTGAACATCATTAAAAAAGCCATGACTGATTACCTCCATGACGAGAGAGTTGAAGGTTTCTTGTTTCAATATCAACACTTTTATGGTTCCTACGACTACATTGGCGATTCGCGAAGATGGTATAGAAAGGAAATTAGAATCGTGCGAAACAATAAGAATGTAAAAAGCTGGAAAGATGCACAAGGATTTCGCACATTGAATGATGAAAAGCTGCGGGTAATTGAAATTCCTGCTCGTATATTTCATTACGGATGGGTGAAACATCCCAAAGAACAACAGCAAAAACAATTGCAATTCCATCGATTATGGCACGATGACCAATACATGGAAAAAAAGGTAGCGAATAAGTCAGAATTCGATTATTCCGGTATCGATTCTTTGATTAAATACCAAGCCACACATCCCCAGTTAATGAAAAAGAGAATAGAAAGAGTCAATTGGAAATTCGATTACGATGTAAGTAGAAAAAATTTCACATTAAAGTCCGGTTTTTTATATTGGTTCGAGAAGATTTTTGGAATTAGAATTGGTGAATATAAGAATTACAAAGTGATTAAATGACTAAGAAAATTGTAATTATTGGTGGTGGTGCCGCGGGATTTTACTGCGCAATCCGTTTAAAAGAACTAAATTCTAATTGTCAAATTTTTTTATTGGAAAAAAACAATAAAACCTTATCCAAATTACGTATAAGCGGAGGAGGGCGATGTAATGTTACGCACAACTGCTTTGATTATTCCAAATTATCTCTAAATTACCCTAGAGGGGGTAAGTTTTTAAAATCAGCGTTTAAAACTTTTGGTGCAAAAGAGTTTGTGGATTGGATTGAATCACATGGAATTCAATTGAAAACCGAATCCGATGGCAGAATGTTTCCAGTAACAGACGACTCCGAAACCATTGCAAGTTTTTATGAAAATTATGCAACTAAACTTGGGGTGGAGGTTCTTAGAAATACGGTGGTTGAACATGTGGAAGTAACGCTTTCGGGGTATCAATTATCCTGTAAAGATAATGTTCACATGTACGCAGATTTTCTGGTTTTGGCTTCAGGAGGACCTTCTGATTTATCTAAAATTGATTGGTTAAAATCGCTGTCAATCAATTGGATAGACACCTCACCTTCACTTTTTACTTTTAATGCAACCAAAGAGCTAAAATATAGACTATCGGTACTTTCTGGTGTATCAGTTTCCAATGCAAAGATCAAATTCATCGGAAAAAAAGAGGAGTTTCTAGGACCTTTATTAATAACTCATTGGGGAATTAGTGGACCAGCTGTTTTAAAATCCAGCGCTTGGATGTCGCGTTTCCTGAAAGAAGTTAATTACGACTATCAAATTTTGATTTCTTGGTTGGGGGATGTTAAAGAAGAGGAAGCAAAGCAACGATTTCAATCATTATTTGAAGAACATAATAAAAAGAAAATTGAAAATGTGCCTGTTGCAGAAATTCCAAACCGTTTATGGAACTTTTTATTAGAAGAATCGGGAATTGACATCAATATTGTTGTCCGTGATTTGAATCTAAAACAATTCAATAAACTCATTGAAAATTTAATTCGATTTCCTTACCAAATAAAAGGAAAAACTACATTCAAAGATGAGTTCGTTACTGCTGGAGGAATTGATTTATCTCAATTGAACGATAAATCATGTGAGTTTAAAAATATACCAGATTTATTCGCTTGTGGCGAATTGCTCGACATTGATGGAATTACAGGTGGCTTTAATTTTCAAGCAGCTTGGACTACCGCCGAGATGGTAGCACAAGGTATCTCTGATAAATTGAAGGTCGAATCGATGTAAATTGTAAAAAATTACACTCCAATTAATTCAAATCGTCTTCTGTATATTTATACCCAACTCCACGTAAACTTAAGAAATACTTCGGATTCTTAGCATCATCTTCAAAGTACTTTCTAAATGCCAAAATAAAATTATCAATGGTACGAGTACTTGGAAATACGGTATAACCCCAAACGGTTTTCAAAATTTCTTCCCTAGTTACAACCAGGTTTTTCTTTTCAATTAACAATTTCAATAATTGAGCTTCTTTTTTGGTTAATTTGAATTCACCAGATTTGCCAATTGCACGGTAAGAATTGAAATCGATATAATTTCCCCCGAAAGAATATTCCTGCAAAGTCAAACGAGGTAAATGCTGCTGTGTACGACGAATTAATTTCTGAACTCGAAGCAATAACTCTTCCAATTCAAAAGGCTTACTCTAGTAATCATCTGCTCCTGAACGCAAACCATTAATACGATCTCTAGAGCTATTGGAAGCGCTTAAAATCATAATTGGGATATCGTTGTTTGACAATCGAATGTGCTGTGTAGCGGTTATTCCATCCATACTTGGCATCATAATATCCATGATGACCAAATCGAAACTTTCGGATTTTAATTTCTGGATGGCAATGGCGCCATGCGACGCAATAGCTACTTTATAACCCTCCAATTCCAAATTGATGCGAATCAATTCCGCTAAATCAGCTTCATCTTCCACCAATAAAATTCTGTACACTTTAATGTCGTTCATATTTGGCTATTCTATTGTTTGTTGTTGTTTGAATGTTAAAATAAACTTGGTTCCTCTCGGAGAATTATCTTCAATGCTCACTCGACCGTCGTGCATTTCGGTAATCTTCTTTACTAAATAAAGTCCCAAGCCGCTTCCTGGTTTAGTTCGAGTTTTTTCCTCTCCTACGCGATAGAACTTTTCGAATACCTTTTTCTTTTCCATATCGGGTATTCCTATACCTTCATCCGAAAAACAAATAGAAATAAACTCTGGAGTTGTTTTAGCTTCTATTTTAATATTTCCTTCTTCTGAATATTTCAACGCATTGGTAATCAAGTTTCTGAAAACCGTTTGAATCATTTTCTCATCTGCATGCATTGAAATCCCTTCCGGTATATTGGTGAAAATGCGTGCCTGAACCTCTGGCGATAATTCCATTGCATTTAAAGTTGTATCCACCTCGTCGTGTAAATCAATCTCCACCATTAAAGGATCAGTGTATTTGCTTTCAAAACGAGTGGCCATTAAAATTTGCTCAACCATTTGCGATAAACGTAAAACGTTTGAATTGGCCATTTCTATCATTTTTGGTAGAAGTTTTTGGCTACTATCTTTTTTAATGGTTTGCAATGCTAATTTAGTTGCTGCTATTGGAGTTTTTAACTCATGAGTAACTGCCAAAAGAAAGTTATTCTGCTGCGCATTTAATCGAATAATCTTGTCTAAATACAAATACATGGCAATTCCAATTAAAATGGTTATAAATCCAAGCGTTAAACCTTCTCCAATCCAAGCCATTTTCTTCTTTCGAAGGGTCTCTTTTACTTGGAATTGTAATTCAGGCCTAGTTTGTAGACGTAATTCGACGATGTTTCGTTGCTTATTTGTCACAGAAAAAACATTAAATTCTGAAAATTCTGTGATAATTGATTTTTTTAAAGAGTCTAATTTGTTGATTAAAAAACTGTTGTGTGTAATTTCTGAGGACGGATTTTTTTCTGTTTCAACAAATAAAATAGAACTATCTGTTCTGAAGTAGGCAACGTTTTGAAAATTATGTTTTTCCAAAGCGATAAGATTATCGAATTTTTCGAAGGCCAGAGATTTTTTTAGGTTTAGTTTTTCAATTTCATTTGAATACTGTTTTTCCTGAAACTGGATCAAAGCAAAAGCCCACCATATTAATGCACTGATCATGTAGGTAATGATCGCTAAAACGGCTATTTGTAACTTTAATCGACTGTTTTTCATTTCACAAGAATATTAAATAATATTGGTTGGGATTGTCAAAGTTAAGTCATCGCGCTGAATTTTGTCAGATTTATTTGAATTGCATTTTTTTAAATAATAACGACCTTTGCTACATGGCTTTAGATGGCAAGTTAATAGTACAGCTTCAACAAATACTGGGAGTTGAAAATGTTCATGTTGAAATAGATGAATTAGAAAACAACAGTACCGATTATACCGAAGATTTAAAATATTTGCCGGAATGCGTCATTTACCCAATTTCGACGGAATCATTGTCCCAAGCAATGAAGCTATTTAATGCCAACAAAATTGCCGTTTACACACGAGGTGCGGGAACCGGTCTGTCAGGTGCCTGTTTGCCTGTAAAAGGTGGGGTCGTTGTCTCCACAAAAAAAATGAACCGAATCTTGGAAGTCGATACACAAAACTTCCAAGCAACGGTTGAGCCAGGTGTAATAAATGCCGTATTGAAAGCTGAATTGGTTCAATACGGCTTGTATTATCCGCCAGATCCTGCATCACAAGGTTCTAGTACGATAGGTGGAAATATTGCTCATGGTGCTGGAGGACCCAAAGCCGTGAAATACGGTACCACGAGAGACTATATATTAAATCTAGAAGTGGTTTTGCCAACAGGAGAAATTATTTGGACAGGTGCAAATACATTGAAAAACTCCACCGGTTTATCACTTACCCAATTATTTGTTGGAAGTGAAGGAATGTTGGGAATAGTGACAAAAGCAGTGTTGAAACTGGTAAAATTACCTGGAGCTGAATTACTCATGGTCGCAGCCTTTAATAATGCCGCTTCTTGTGCAAAAACCGTAAATCAAATTTTACTTAACGGATTCAATCCATCAGGAATTGAATTAATGGAGCGTTCAGCCATTGAAATTTCAATGCGATCCGTTCAATTAACTTTTCCCCTTGTGAATAAATGCGATTATTATTTACTCATCGTTTTAGAAGAAACTCAAGGTATTGATTTAATGCAAGAAGCAGAAAGATTATATCCATTTCTAGAAGAACAAGGAGCTGTCGAAGTATTTTTGCCCAACAACTCCGATATGCAAGAAAACTGGTGGAAGGTGAGGAGATCTATGGGAACCGCGGTGAAACAAGAGAGTATTTACAAAGAAGAAGATACGGTTGTACCGAGAGCCAAATTACCGGAGCTCATTACAGGTGTGAAAGAAATAGGATCAAAATTCGGATTTCGTTCCGTATGTTATGGACATGCTGGCGATGGAAATCTTCACGTAAACATCCTCAAAGACCAACTTTCAGATGAAGAATGGAATACAACCGTTATTCAGGGTATTCGCGATATTTTTTCACTGTGCTACTCTCTTGGAGGCACTATTAGCGGAGAACATGGTGTAGGATTGGTTCAAAAAGATTATTTGGATATCGTGTTCACATCTACCCATTTAGAATTGATGAAAGGAATTAAACAAGTATTTGATCCGAACGGTATTATGAATCCAGGAAAATGGCTATAATCTTAAGGAAGCCACTCCAATAACGTGTAGGTTTTTGCTTCTGCTTTTTCTGAAAAATGAATCTTTGTTTTTCTCCAAGTCTCAATAAAAAGTTCACTATCTCTGTAGGATTCCAAATCCGTTTCAGACTCCCAAATACTTGAGGTTAACAACACCTCAGGTTGAAGAGGATCTTGAATCAATTGCAATGATAAACAACCCGGTCTATTTCTAATTTTTTGTTTGGAGGACTCAAATACCTCTAAAAAATCATTGACTTTTTCAGGAACAAAAGTCATTTTAACAATTCTGTGTATGGGCATTTCGTTTAATTTATTCGTAAAATTCAACCATAATTTGTGTGTTTTCATAAACCGCTAAGTGTTTTGAAAAATTACCAGCATTTTGTGATAGCTTTAACATCCCTCCCCAATCAAAATAAGCTACGATTTCCCCTTCCGTTACATCTTCCATTTGATTGCTTATCTTGTTAATATTACCCGTCATCATTCGAATTCTGGCTTTTCTACCGTTTCTTACTTCTTCAAATTCATTTTGGTGGACATTAAAAAACGCATTTCCCAAGTGGTCTACATAAACACAAGTGATTCTCATTGTTCTGTCATTTATTACAGGTTGTAATGTAATTGGACGAACCATGAAATCTTTAGGAGCAAACAGTTCAGTTAATGGTTTTTGGGGATGTTCTAGTACATCTAAAATAGTTGGGATGTAGATTTCACCTAGCGGATCCTTGAGAAAATGGTTATTTACTATCCGCAAAAAATCTACAGGTTGATCTTTAAATACTATATAAAACAAACCATTATCAGGACCCAAAAACAATTGATTTTCATATTCTAAAATGATAAATCTTCTGGGTTGATTGGAAACAAACGATAAATCACAAATATGAATGGTATGCGAAGGAAATTGATCTTTGAATTGCTTTAATACTACCGATTGAGCCATGACATTTCCCTTTTTTAGTCGTGAAGGACTAAATGCCATGTTCATTTTGGAGAAATGTCGATACAAACGCGCTTGTGCTAAAGTAAATTCTATAGATTCTACACCAATATCCGTCCAATAATGAATCAACTCGCTCTTCGTAGCATCAAATGAATCCATATATTTGTAAAAATATTACAAAAAAATTGACGGAGTTAGTTTATACCTTAGAAATTATCAACCCTCAGCTGTTTTATGGGCCAAATAATGTCCATATCAACCTGATAAAAAGTAAATATCCCAAACTACAATTCGTTGCCAGAGGCGATGAAATTAAAGTATTTGGCGATCAAACCAGCCTCGATGCATTCGCTGCGGGAATGGGAGTGTTAGAAAAATTGTACATTAAAAGAGGGGAGTTGAATGAACGTTTAATTCAAGAAGCTTTAGCAATCGATTTTGATGTAAATCAAGTTTCTGAAAATCCCGATGATGAGGTCCTTTTTATAGGTACGCGAGGACAGAAAATAAAAGCCAAAACCAAAAATCAAAAAAGAATGTTGGAAGCATCAAAAGACAACGATATTCTTTTTGCCATTGGTCCTGCCGGAACAGGTAAAACATACACCGCAGTAGCACTTGCCGTTTTGGCATTGAAAAATAGAGAAATTCGTAGAATCATTCTTACCCGACCCGCCGTGGAAGCAGGCGAAAGTTTAGGTTTTTTACCGGGTGATTTAAAAGAAAAAATCGATCCGTATTTACGTCCACTTTACGATGCATTGGAGGATATGATTCCATTAGATAAACTCAAAAGCATGGTGGAGTCCAGAACGGTTGAAATTGCTCCTTTGGCATTTATGCGGGGAAGAACGCTTGACAATTGTTACGTGATTTTGGATGAGGCTCAGAACAGCACAGATTTACAGTTGAAAATGTTTCTTACTCGAATGGGACCGAATGCAAAACTGATAATAACAGGCGATATGACTCAAGTCGATTTGCCTCGAAAACAGCAATCGGGCTTGTATAAAGCGTTGAAAATATTGAAAAATATTAAAGGAATTTCAATTGTTGAACTCGATACAGAAGATGTAGTTCGACATCGACTGGTAAAAGAAATCATTAAGGCTTACGACCGATCCGATGAATTTGAGACCGAACGTAGAAATCGTCCCGAATTGAAATCCCCCGAAAACGGAAAAAATAAAGATGACATGAGCGATAAAATAAGTTAATTTTGTCCGCACTATGAAAGCGTTAACCTCAACGAATTTTTATTTCAAAAATCAAACGAACTTTTATCGTGGTAAAGTTCGCGATGTATATTTTATTGGAAACGAGCATTTGGTGATTGTTGCGTGCGACAGAATTTCAGCTTTCGATCATGTTTTACCTAAAAGCATTCCCAATAAAGGTCAAGTATTAACGGAAATCGCAAACCAATTTCTGGATTCTACGTCTCATATTATTCCAAACTGGAAAATCTCCAATCCCGATCCACAAGTTACCATTGGTAAACGCTGCGATGCTATTCCGATTGAATTTGTAGTACGAAATTATTTAACAGGACATGCTTGGCGCGTTTATAAACAGGGTGGTAGGGAATTGTGCGGAAATATTTTACCAGAAGGGTTAAAAGAAAATGATAAGTTACCTCAGCCTATAATTACTCCTGCTACTAAAGCAAGTAGCGGTCATGATGAGGATACTTCCTATGAAGAAATTCTAGCTAAAAAAATCCTTCCCAAAAAGAAATTGGATTATTTGTATGAGAAAACATTAGAGTTGTTCCAATTTGGTACCGAATACGCCGCTTCCAAAAATCTAATTTTGGTTGATACAAAATATGAATTTGGATTGTATCACGATGAACCTACATTGATCGACGAAATCCACACTCCCGATAGCAGTAGATTTTTTTATGCGGATACTTACCATGAATTACAAAATGCAGGTAAACAGCAACGTCAATTATCGAAAGAGTTTGTAAGAGAATGGTTAATGGAAAATGGGTTTCAAGGTCTTGAAGGTCAATTAGTTCCAGAAATGACCGATGAATTTGTTCAAACCATTTCAGGCAGATATCAAGAATTGTATGAAGTCATGATAGGGAAATCTTTGAACAAGAGATCCTACGAAAATATTTTAGAAAATATCGAGCAGAACATTCTTTTGGGGATAAGTCATTTGTGATTTTTGGCATTGAAATTGCAACTATTGTGTATTTTCGTCGTCAATCATTTTAAAAATTAATTAAATGACTAAAAAATACATTGCATATGCATTTTCAATTTCTGCCGCTTTTTACAATTTGAATGCTCAAACTGTAAGTACTGTAGCGGGTATTCAATACGCAGATTCCGGGAAGTTTAATTCCACTGCTGCTAATCCCGTTTTGCAGGAATACTACAGCAGACCTTGCGGTATCGCTATTGATACCAATAATCGCGTGTATATTTCCGATGAGCACAATATTATGCTTATTGATGGAGCGACATCAAGAAATCGTGGTGGCTTTCGTGGTGACCCTTATTCTTCACAAGCTCTAGGAAATACCGATGGAACTGGCTTGGTTTCTCGTTTTACCTACCCTGCGGGTATGGCTATACATCCCAATTCTCAGGATGTTTGGGTTGCTGACCGTTACAATTGTTTAATTCGTAAAGGAACCCGTTTTGTGAATTCTTCAAACGAAGCTTCTTGGACGACGCAAGCAGGGAGTCCTTCTTTTCTCGGGGGATATGTGGACGGTCCAGTAGCCGATGCAGCTTTTGCATCTCCAGAAGAAATCGTGTTTACTAAAAAAGGAATCATTTTTGTTTGTGATACCGACAATCATTGTATTCGTAAAATTTATAACGGACAAGTTACAACTTTGGCCGGTGATGGATCTCAAGGCAAAGGATATCAAGATGGTACAGGTAAAGCAGCTCGCTTTTCTTATCCAATGGGAATTGCCATGGAAGATAATGATACCTTTTTATTGGTTGCAGATAGAAATAATAAGTGCATTAGACGTGTGAATACCTTTACGGGTGTTACTACAACTGTTGTTTCCAGTTTAAATTATCCAACCGATGTGATTCAAATCGATGGAAACATTTTCATTGTTGAAGCAACGTGTATTAAAATGTTCGATGGAACAACTACTTCTATTTATGCTGGACATGCAACGCAATCAGGTTATGTAAATGGATCTGTGTTAGACTCTAGATTTGGACAGATTATCCATATTGATTTTAGAAAAGCAGAAAAAAGTATGTATGTGCCTGATTTTGGAAATAATGTTATCAGAAAAGTTCCATTGTTGTTAGCCGTAAATACCAATTTCGTGGCCTCAGTAACCAATCCAATTGTTAATCAAACCGTTAAATTGACTTCAACCACTCAAAATGAAACCAGTTTAACTTGGGAAATCACTCCTACTTCGTATACGCTTCAAGCAGGTAGCAAATTAACCGATAAAGAAATTTATATTTCTTTTAATACCGCTACATCGTACACAGTGAAATTAACGGCTTCTAACTTGGCATCAACAGATATTGAAACAAAGACCAATTATATCAGCGTTTCTACGAATAGTTCTGCAGCTCCAAGTGCTGATTTTACTGCAAATGATTTATTGCCTATCGTGAATCAAACGGTTACTTTAATTGATTTATCTTCCAATAATCCTACTTCGTATAAATGGACAATTACTCCATCAACCTATACATTGGCCAATGGAACGACATTAACTGACAGAAACCCACAGGTAAAATTTACTTCTATAGGTCAATACAATGTTTCTTTAGAAGTAACTAACCCCAACGGTACCAATAAGAAAGATAAAGCTGCATTTATACAAGTTGTAATGAATAGCAACGAAGATCTTATATTGAACACCATTCGTTTTTGGCCAAATCCAGCTAAAAATGTGTTGAAATTTAATCAATTACCCTTGAAATCAAATATTCTTATTTTGGATCAGACAGGTAAGATTTGTCAACAATTTTGCTCAGAAAATACCGATCAAAATGAGTTTCAATTAAATTTGCCTTCAGGATTGTATTTTGTGTTATTAAATTCAAATGGGAATTCTGCACAATTAGGCAAGTTAATCATAGAATAAATTGAACCTTAAAATTAAAAATATCACAAAAAGCCCGTTTTATGACGGGCTTTTTTTTCGTTTTTGGTTGTTCGGCGTATTAGTCTTTCTGTTTTTTCAATTCATTCGAATAGGTACACTTTTTTTAATTGGTTGGAATTTTAATTGGAACGATTTTTTGAAAATCATACAAGGTGGGATAAAAATGGATATTTCAACCACCTCGTATTTGTTGGGGTATTTTGGTTCACTCATCGGATTAATTAGAATCACCATAGTAAATAATGCAAAACGTTTATTGAAACTGATTTTAGTAATTAACACCGCAATAATCATTATTTTGTTATTGGTTCTGATTGCAGATGTTTTTCTTCTAAAATATTGGGGCAGTAGAGTGAATTCTCAAGCTTTATCTTATTTGAAATACCCTGAACAAGCAATGAAAGCTTCACTGTCAGAAGGAATATTCATTTCGGCGGTTATTGGAATTGTTCTTCTTGTTTTGGGGATTTATATCTGGACGTTGAAAATTGCCGATCAACTAAAAAAGATTCTTAAACAACGCAAATTTTCAATTAAATCCTTAGCGTATTCATTAATTTCCATTTGTCTTTTAATTTTAGGTGCAAGAGGTGGATGGTCAAAAGTTCCTTTACAAATTTCTGAGGCTTTCGAATTTCAAAACGAAAACAATTTAAATAATCAATTATCGCTTAATAGTATTTGGAACTTCATTCACCAAGTAATGAACGAAGATCAACTTCCAGAAGTGGAGCATATTACACAACTGAATTGGTCAAATTATCGAGATCCTTTTAATGAGGATTCACAGGTGAATATCCCCCAAAAAGGAAAAATAAACATTCCTATTCAAATGGGAAACGATTCGAAGCCCAATATTTACCTATTTATTTTAGAAGGTGTCTCAGCTGAAGTATCTGCCTATTTTTCTCATTCCAAATTGAATGCAACTCCAAAATTGGATGAATTGGCTCAAAAAGGATGGGGGTTCAAACAGGCATTTGCATGTGGAGATCGAACCGACAAGGGTTTAGCGACAATTTTAACAGGTTGGCCAGGTCAACCTTGGCAGAGTATTTTAAATTATCCCGATAAATATAGGAACCTACCAACTATAGCAAAATCATTTAATAGTCAAGGTTATCAAACTAATTTTTACTACGGTGGAAATTCAAGATTTGCAAATATGCATGATTTCTTGATGAGCGCCGGTGTTGAAGAAATTGTAGATGAATCCGTGATCGATCAATTTGATTTGAATTTCTTAAGAAATAAGGGTTCTATTTCCTTAAACACTTGGACGTATTACCATAAGTTCAGTTCAGTTAACAGTGCTGAATCGGGTAAAAATAACAAATTAGAGTTTGATAATCAAGTTAATAAATCGAGACTAAAAGGAAACTGGGGCTATTTTGATCCAGTTTTATTTGATGTGTTGTGTAACTTTGCGCCCAAGTTGAATCGTAATAAAAAACCTCAATTTAATATAATTCTCACTTCAAGCACCCATGAACCTTACGATATTAATCCGATATTTAAGAATAAGATAGATTACAAAACGGAGTTAGAAAAATATATTCAATCGGTGAAAATTTTAGATGAATCATTGTATCAATGCATAAAAAAAATAGAATCTTCAGATAAAAATGCAGTATTTATCATTGTTTCAGATCATGGAAAATACTTGAATGATGCCAATACAATGTTTGGTCAGCGGAATTTTTTCCATATACCTTTAATTTTTTACGGGAATTCAATCAATAAACTACAATCAAATATATCTTCATTTGCTTTAGGGGATGTGAAAGCTCGAATAACAGAAAAGGTGGTTTCTCAAACCGATATAGTAAGAAGCTTAGAATTTCTGATATTTAAAAATCGAATAGGGCAAAACCAACAATCATTCATCTATTCCCGCAATGTTTTTAACACCCAACATCCAAATAATGCGTGGTTCAATATGTACGGAGTAATGGGGATGATTGAGCCAAATGAGACAAATTGGCTGTCCACTGACAAAAAGGCACTTGAAAATGAAATCCCATGGAATAGTAAGGATTCAGCCATATTACATAGGGGTAGGAAAATTATTTTGGACTTTTTTTCGTTATGATGTAACTTTTTAATGTCCAAATACGTCTAAGAGATAATTTGGCATATTTTTTGAAAAATGATATGGAAATGGAAAAGAAGTTTAATAAGCGCATTGTAATTCTAATAGTATTGTTATTAGTCAATATTGTTGGTTTTGTGGCAGCAAGTTATTATTTCTCAAATTTCCCAATTCATGGATCAATTGTAGATTTTGGTGATACTCATCAAAATCAAACCGGCGCACAGATTTCACAAATTGGAAAATTCGTTCAGTTTGCATTAGAAATCGTTAGAGAAGCCGGTCAGTAAAGCCAAACATTTGCCATACCAAAGACCCACATATTTACAAAAAGCAGAACAATTTTTGCTCCAATGGAAGTTGGATCACTTAGTGTTTTGGTTAGTGTATGCTTTTGTGTATTCTGTCATTTTTCCTTGGGGTGAAAATTCATTTGAATCTTTTATTATTTCAAACGGTCTTTTAGTATTCCATGCGATTGCAGCATATTTTAACAATGATTTCTTAATACCTCGATTCCTTTTAACTAGAAGCTATATCCTTTATTTGATCAGTCTTGTTCTAGGTATATTGAGTGTTTGTTTTCCATTGAGCATTGTAGTTCACATGGTTATAAACAACGCGGGATTGCAAAATTTGGTTTGGTCTGATACGTTCTTTTTATTTTTAGTAATAAACGTTCTGTTTTCTGTAATTCTCACTATGGTGCTGAAGTTGGTAAAACAATGGTATAAAGACCAAAAAACAAATACAGAACTCAAACAAATTCAGCTCCAAACAGAAATCAAGTTCCTAAAATCTCAAATCAACCCACACTTTTTATTTAACTCATTAAATAATTTGTATGCTTTGACTTTGTCGAAATCAGATTTGGCTCCTGAAGTGGTTTTGCGATTATCGAATATTTTGAGATATATCCTCTATGAAAGCAACCAAGGAAAGGTTTCGATTCGAAAAGAAATGGAACACGTTAAAGATTACGTGTTGATTGAGAAATTAAGAATTGGAAACACGGTTAAAATTGATCTAGAAATTGAAGACAAACTAAATGACGAGTTGGTAGAGCCCATGTTATTTTTAACATTGGTTGAAAATGCTTTTAAACACAGTGAACAGGTTTTGCCCGATCAACGATTTATTCGTATCCATGCGCATAGAGTTGAAAATGGATTTCGTTTTTTAATTGAAAATTCATTCAATCCAGAATACAAAAGCTTAGAAAGAGGTGGGATAGGGCTGCAGAATATTAAAAAGCGATTAACTTTAATTTATCCGAACAAACACGATATCAAATCGTCGATTTCAGATGGTGTTTATCGAGTAGATTTAATCATTCAACTTAATTAACATAAATATTCAAAACAATCGGTCAAATTTGATAATAGAAGTTTTGAATTATATATAAAAAATAATTATATTTAAATAATAAAAATTTATGAATAAAATAAAAGCATTTTTAGTTGATGATGAGCCATTAGCTTTAACCGTTTTAGAAAGCTTATTGCAAAAGTTTGACAACATTGAAATAGTTGGTACAGCTAATTCAACTGCAGGGTTACAAGAGAAATTAAATGAATTAAAACCGGATGTTTTATTTTCTGATATTCAAATGCCAGGTCAAACAGGATTGGAGTTTATCAAAGCAGTATATCCAATGCCTTATGCAATTATTTTCACCACCGCCTATCCAAATTTTGCAGCTGATGCATTTGAATTTGAAGCATTGGATTACATGCTGAAACCAATCGCTCCAGACCGTCTAGCAAAGGCCGTTAAACGATTGGAAGAATATGTTGAGTACCGCACCAATGATAATGAAATCGCAGATACCAAAGACGACTACGTTTACGTAAAAGTGGATGGTGAGCACCAAAAAATTCATTTTAAAGAAATTCATCATGTTGAAGCATTTGCTGATTATGTGAAAATTTGGACAGGTCCAGACAAACGTGTAGTAACCTTACAAACCATGAGAAATATGGAGAACGGTTTGCCCGAAGAAATGTTCCTTAGAGTACACCGCAGTTTTATTGTGGCAATTAGTAAAATTAAATTGATTCAAAATGCGTCTTTAGTTTTGGAGGGAGATATTGAAATTCCTATTGGAAAAAACTATAAAGATTCTGTTTTGGAAATATTAAAGAAGAAAAAATTTTAACTGAATTAAAAGATTTAATCAGAAATTAATACCATTTAATAATAATATTGAATTTTAATGTAAATATGACGAATTTTAGTAGTTATAATCATTGATTTGCAATAAAAAAGACGAAAAAAGACTTTAGTATCCGTGTAACTTATTGTTATGTATGTATTTAAGGTCTTTTTTTTGTTGTTTCAACAAAAGTTCCTTTTAAATATTTTAATACTGACAAAATATTTACTCAAAATTCAAGTTTTAATAGAAACCGCGAAAATTTTTATGCCAAACTAATACCTTGAAACGTGAGTAAACTAGATTACAACAAGATTAAAAATCTAGCCGCAGCAAAGAGAATACCAATAAAAGAGCTGGCTAGATTGTGTGGGTTGAGTGAGCAAGGATTTCACTACATGCTTAAAAAGCAGTCCATGAGAGTGGATACTTTAGAGAAGATTTGCGAAACTCTCGGAATTACTCCATCAGACCTCTTTGAAACCGATGACATGAATGAATTCGGTGGAAATCCATCTTCAATTGTTATTAAAGCTAAAAGTACTGAGTATCAGGATTTGATACTTCAAAAGCTTGATACCATAATTGAACTACTTAGATTACAAAAAGTAGGTTAATTTAAGAATTGTGATAAGTTTGGTTGGCCAGCAATAAATCTTGGTCATCCAAACTTATACGATCAAATTCGTATTTTTCTTTTAGAAAATTTAGCAGTCCTTCAGTTGGAATATTTCCTACCATTTCATTTTTGGCGAAAGGACATCCCCCGAAACCTAGAATAGCTCCATCAAATCTTTTAACTCCCGATTCTATACAAGCGTTCACCTTATTTTGCCAATCATATGGTGCTGCATGCAAATGAGCTCCAAATTTTACATGAGGTAATTTTGGAATAAGGGTAGTATATAGTATTTTTATCAACTCCGGAGTTGCCGTACTAGTCGTATCAGAAATGGAAATTGTACGAATACCTAAACTAGCAATCCTCTCAGCCCATTTAAAAACCAATTCAGCAGAATATTCCTCTCCGTAAGGATTTCCAAAGCCCATACTAATGTAAGCAACCACTTTTTTACCTGCTGATACGGCAATTTCCTGAATTTTTGCCAATTCCAAAAAAGCATTTTCACGGGTTGAATTGGTATTTCTTCGCTGAAATTCCTCACTTACTGAAAAAGGATATCCTAAAAAATCAATCGATGGGAAGGCAGAAGCTCGTGCTGCTCCGCGTTGATTGGCAACAATTACTAGAAATTTTGAATGAGAAGTAATTTGCATTTCATCTCTAAATTCAGCAATTTTCTGAATAACTTCGGCCGTATCTGCCATTTGAGGAACGGCTGATGGATTGACAAAACTTCCACAATCCAATACATCAAAGCCTTTGGGGATTAGTGATTGTAAATATTTTACCTTTTTCTCTGTATCAATAATTTCAGAAATACCTTGCATGGCATCTCTGGGACACTCTACTATTTCAAATTCCATCACATACCTCCCGCGTTTTCTTTAAAGCTTCTCAAAAAAGTACTCGCTGATCTTTTTGTATAAATGCGCACGATCACGTCCAACAACGTTGTGTTTATGTCCTGGATAAACAAAGTAATCCAACTTAGTATTCATGGATTTTACACATTTATCAGTAAACATTAAACTGTGTTGCCATACCACAACATCATCATCGGCACC
>JACCDQ010781182.1_pt1 | contig 55470 bp, 60 predicted proteins | sample 7446031 | NCBI WGS metagenome assembly JACCDQ01 (sample SAMN15323442, study PRJNA562643) | freshwater metagenome | isolation source: river surface water | place: USA:Blue River Watershed | collected 2017-08-17
AGGATTAAGATTTCTAACGCGTTCACGCTTGTACAGTGATGAGGATTTAGAGTTATTAAAGGACGCTTAATGAGCCTGATGCAAAGCAAGTACTCACATCTGCCGCAGGAGTTGCGGTGGTTTCTGACGGTGTATGTGGCCGCCATGATTCCGATCTACCTCGTGACCTACGGCCCGACTAATTTTTTGTTCTTCTGTGACATGGCGCTGCTGCTTACGCTGGCTGCGATGTGGCGGAAGAGTGCGTTACTGGTATCAACGGCGGCGGTAGGGATCATTCTGCCCCAGCTGATCTGGGCAGTGGATTTTATGTCGAGTTTGTTGGGGGTGCCCATTACGGGCATGACGGAATACATGTTCCAGTCTACGATTCCGCTGCATGTCCGCATTCTGTCTTTTTTCCACTTCTGGCTGCCTTTCCTGCTGATCTGGATGCTCAGGCGCACGGGCTATCACCCTCAGGGGATGCCATTATGGACGGCGCTGGCATTTACCTCGTTGTATATCTGCTATTTCTTCATGCCGGCACCACCGGCCCCGGCCAGCAACCCGAATCTGCCGGTGAATATCAACTATGTGTACGGCTTCAGTGACCAGGCGGTGCAGACGTGGATGCCCGAGCATGTCTGGTTTGTGTTGCTACAACTGATGCTGCTCTTTCTGGTGATTCTGCCGTCGCATTGGGCGCTTAAACGGCTCTATCCTGCACCACGATAGAATGGGTACCGACCAGTGAATTTTACGGAGTAACAGATGGCGTTGTATCTGACAGAAGCCGACGTGCGGCAGGTTCTGAACGTACCAATGGCCATTGCCGCGGTTGAAGACGCCCACCGGGCGCTGACGCTGGGTCGCGCGCAGGATTTACCGCGCCAGCGGACGCGTACGCCCAAATTGGCGCTGCATCTGCTGCAGGCGTCTTATACCAATCCTGCAGGGGTTTCTGTCACCGGGTTCAAGGCCTATACCAGTAGCCGCGAGGGAAACCGGTTTCTGGTGCATCTTTACGATGGTATCAGCGGCGCGCTACGCGCCATGATATCGGCGGACCTGCTCGGGATGATCCGGACGGGGGCAGCCTCCGGGGTGGCCTCCCGCTGGCTGGCCAATCCGAATGCCCAGACGCTAGCACTGTTTGGTACCGGTTGGCAGGCAGAGGGGCACCTCGCTGCCCAACTGGCGGTATTGCCGATCAGCCAGGTATCTGTGATTGGGCGGAATCCCGAAAAACGTGCCGATTTCGTGGCGCGGATGCAGGCACAGTTTCCGGATAGAACCATTGTTGGCGTTGCGCCTGAGGCGGCGGCGGATGCTGTCGCCGGAGCTGATGTGATCGGTACGGTGACCACCAGCGCCAACCCGGTACTTGAAACGGCATGGGTCTCGCCGGGAGCGCATATCAATGCGGCCGGAAGCAATGCACTGATCCGTCGGGAGCTACCCGAAGACCTGTTGCGCAAGGCCTGCCCGCTGGTCGTGGACACGGTTGAAACAGCGCTCAGGGAGGCGGGCGATTTACTCCCCTTGCTGGAGAAGGGGCGTCTGTTGCCACGCCAGCTGATCGAGCTGGGCGATATTGTGGCCGGGCGTATTCTCGTCAAACCCGATTCATCGGGCATCAGCGTGTTCGAGTCCCAGGGACTGGGTGTGCAGGACATGGCCGTTGCCCTGGCCGTGCTGGAGCAGGCTGAGGCACAGGGGCTCGGGCAGGTGTTGCCGGTGAGTTTTGCGGCCGACAGCTTTGCCAGCCGCTGACCCATGGGGTAAGATAACCCCGAGTTTTCTATGGTTTTAACGGGAGAGTGTGATGCGTAAGTCGTTGCAGGCAGGGTTTACCCTGATCGAGTTGATGGTGGTGATTGCCATCGTAGGTATTCTGGCGGCTGTGGCGCTTCCGGCGTATCAGAACTATACGATCCGAGCCAAGGTATCCGAGGGTCTGCTGGCGGCTTCGGCCTGTAAGGTGTCCGTGACAGAAGCGGTGCAGAGCGGTAACGCAGCGATTCCCAATAACCTGTGTTCAGGCAGCACCCAGTACGTGGAGAGTGTGGTCTCGGGCGGCGATGCAGGCAATGCAACGGTGACCGTAACCATCAAGGGCATCGACAAGAATGTGGATGGTAAAACCATCGTTTACACGGGTGCCGTGGCCAATGCAACGATCTCGAGCTGGGCATGTAGCTCAACCATGGATCAGAAGTACCTGCCCTCGGGCTGCACGGGTAAGTAAAGCAAGCCCAGATCAGTTTCCGGTAGGAAAATGGCCGCTGAATTCAGCGGCCATTTTGTTTAGATGGCTAGGTAATTGAACAGGGCGTAGCCGCGTGCGGCCTTACTGTTGTCGCTGGGTTCCAGCGTGATGACGGCACTGAGTTCTGCTGCGAGTGCCGTCAGTGCGGCGTTGTCGCCGGACTTCAGTTCGAGCTCCAGCTCACAGATCGGTTGATGCGCTGTCTGGCCGTGACGGGTCACTTCAATGATGCCGCGATCCAGCGCGACCTCAACGGTTCCCTGGTTCAGTGCCAGCAGCCAGCTCAATCGTTCGAAGTCAGTGGTGAAGATAGGCACTAGGTGATCGGCGATGCGGGCCAGGTCATTCGCCAGCGGCACATCATCCACGAGCCGTTTGAAATCGAATGCGCCTGGCCGGGTCGGGGCTTCCCATTCCTGGCGCTGGCTGAGTCCTCCCTGGCTGTGGCCTGCCGTTTTAACCGTCAGGAGCGTCTGGTCGTCCACCCGTCGTTCCCGTACCGCCACTTTTTGGCGGGTGAGCGCCAGATCATCGGTATCAAAATAGGTGTTGTACAGATGCTGTTGTTTGGGTGATGAACCCAGCAGCGGGTGCTGGCGCAGGGCGCTGACCGCACCGGGATCTATGCGGAGCTTGAGTTCGGTTTCTAATGCCATGGCATGAAAAAACCCGCGGGCGTGACCGGCGGGTTTGTGTTTCGGTCAGTAACGTTGATCAGGTCTTCAGATCGCCAGCAATATACCCGGCGAGCTGTTGAATGGTCGCTTCCTGGTCCGAGATGATCGATTTCACCACGTCGCCGATCGATACCAGGCCAACCACTTTACCGCCATCCATCACTGGCAGGTGGCGGATATGGCGTTCGGTCATGATGCTCATACAGTCGGCAATATTGTTTTGCGGGGTGATGGTGATCAGCTGGCTGGTCATGAGTTCACGGACTACGGTGTCGCGCGAGTTACGGCCGCGTAGAATGACCTTGCGGGCATAGTCGCGTTCGGTAAAGATCCCCTTGAGTTCCTCGCCTTCGGTTACCAGGACCGAACTGATATCTTCACGGGCCATGAGTTCAAGCGCTTCAAGCACCGATGCATCCGGACGGATCGAATAAACACCGGACGATTTACGATCCAGCAACTGGCGAACGGTAAGAGGCATGCCTGACTCCTGTTATATGGTTCGGGGGTTCCCCGTTTTTATGGTGTGAGGGTAGTAAGATATGCTGCCTCGCCGCTTCTGGCAAGGGGCATGTGCAATATGACGGTTCTGACGATGAGTAACCCCGATTATCCTGATTCTGACAGCGCGCCCGAGCGGGCACCGGAAACCCGCCTAGGCGAGCTTCTGGCCACCGGACGGTCCTTGCCCGGCGGCCAGGTCAGCCTGGTCGGGGCCGGGCCCGGGGATCCGGAGTTGCTGACCTTGCGGGCTGTGCGCCGCATTATCGATGCCGAGGTGGTGCTTTACGACAATCTGGTCGGGCCAGAGATTCTGGCGCTCATTTCGCCGGGCGCCGAAATGCATTATGTCGGCAAGAAAGCCGCCAAACATGCGCTGCCTCAGGATGAAGTGAATGCCTGGCTTATTCGTCTGGCGCAGACGGGCAAGCGTGTGGTGCGCCTGAAAGGCGGCGACCCTTTCATTTTCGGGCGCGGTGGCGAAGAGATGGAAGCCCTGTCGGCGGCGGGTGTGACGGTAGAAATTGTGCCGGGGATTACGGCAGCTACTGGGTGTGCCGCCTTTGCCGGCATTCCGCTAACGCATCGGGATTGGGCGCAGTCGGTCATTTTCGCAACCGGCCACCTGAAGCAGGGGGAGTCGGCGCTGGGGGATCTGGATTGGCTGGCCTTGTCCCGGCCGCAGCAGACGGTGGTCTTTTATATGGGGGTCAGTGCTGCTGCGGGTATTGCCGACGCGCTGGTGGCCCATGGGCGGTCGCCTGAAACCCCTGTGGCGGTGATTTATCATGGCACCCGTCCGGATCAGCGTGTTTTGATGGCAACGCTGGAAACGCTGGCCCAAAAGATTAACGCCGAAGGGTTGAAGCCTCCGGCGCTATTGATCGTGGGTGAGGTGGTTAGGCTCTATCGGCCCAACTGAACCCGGGGTAATTTAGGCGGCCTGTGCCGGAATGCCGTTGCCGATGCGGGCGATACGGTTGTTGGCGTCAGCGTAAACCAGCTGCGGCGCGTAGTTGGCCAGCTCGACCTCGTTGTAGACGGCAAAGGTCGCAATGATCAGCAGATCACCCGGTGAGGCACGGCGGGCCGCCGAGCCATTGACCGAAATGATGCCCGAACCGCGGGCGCCGCGAATGGCATACGTGGTGAAGCGCTCGCCATTGTTAATGTTCCAGATGTCGATCTGTTCGTATTCGCGGATATTGGCCGCGTCGAGCAGATCTTCATCAATGGCGCAGGAGCCCTCATAGTGCAATTCCGCATGCGTGGTGGTCACGCGGTGCAGCTTGGACTTGAGCATGGTTCGTTGCATGGATTCTTAACCCTGAGCAGCAAAAGGAAACGCATTGTGTCGCGTCAGTTTCAGCCTGTCAACAATTTTTTTGTGGGTTTTTTTAGACTAAAAACGTCTTATAAAACAATGGGTTCAGACTTCAAGGTTATCCAGAAGCCGTGGGGTGCCCAGGCGGGAGGCGGCAACAATGACCAGATCGGTATCACCAGCCCCGGCGGGTGACAGATCCTGCTGGCGGCGCACGCTGATGTAATCGGTTTGCCAGCCATGGCCATTAAGCTCGTCCGTGGCCTGCTGGCAAAGCGCCGGGTAGTCCGTATTTCCGTTCTTGATAGCCTGGCGGATGCGCTGCAGGCACTGCTGCAGACGCGGTGCCTCGGCGCGTTCGGCCGGGCTCAGGTAGCCGTTGCGCGATGAAAGCGCCAGGCCGTCGTCGGCACGCACGGTTTCGCCGCCGATAATGTTGATGGGCAGCATGAACTGACGGCTCATGTTTCGCAGCACCATGAGTTGCTGGTAATCCTTTTTGCCGAAGAGTGCGGTATCCGGCTGCACAATCTGGAAGAGCTTCATGACGACCGTGGCAACGCCACGGAAGTGACCAGGTCGGCATTCGCCCTCCAGCATGTGCTGGATCTCCGGCGGCTCTACCGCATAGGTTTGTGGTTCCGGGTAAAGGTCGGCCTCTGTCGGTGCAAACAGCACCTCGACACCGGCATCGCGGAGCTGGGCGCAGTCGGCCTCGAAGGTACGAGGGTATTTGTCAAAGTCTTCGTTTGGGCCGAACTGCAGCCGATTGACGAAGATGCTGGCCACAACAATATCGGCGTGCGCCCGTGCCTGACGCATCAGGCTGATATGGCCGGCATGCAGGTTACCCATGGTGGGTACGAAGGCAATGGTCTTGCCCTGACGGCGTGCTTCGTTGAGCGCGGCGCGCAGCGCAGCGACCTGGGCGTGAATCTGCATGATTTATTCCGGATACTGCTGGTCCGGGCCCGGGAAGGTGCCGGCACGGACCTCATCGACATAGGCCGCGATGGCTGCAGCCACCGAATCCCGGCTTGCCATGAAGTTTTTGACGAAGCGGGGCTTTTTGCCCGGTGCGATATCGAGCATGTCGTGCAGAACCAGCACCTGGCCTGAGCAATGGGCGCTGGCGCCAATGCCAATGGTGGGGATGCGCAGATGGTCAGTAATGAAATCGGCGACCTTGGCTGGCATTGCTTCGAGAACGAGTAGGCTGGCACCGGCTTCTTCCAGCGCCAGGGCATCCGTGAGCAGACGTTCGCGGTCGCCATCCCCCCGACCCTGGACCCGGTAACCGCCCAGCTGGAAGACGGACTGGGGGGTCAGGCCAATATGGCCACACACGGGGATGCCCCGATTGGTCAGGAATGCGGTGGTGGTGGCCATATCGCGGCCACCCTCGATTTTGACCATCTGGGCGCCGGCCGCCATCAGCTGCGCGGCATTGCGAAACGCCAGTTCCGGGCTTTCCTGATAGGTACCAAAAGGCATGTCGGCGATGATGAGCGGCCGCTCACAGCCGCGCGCCACGCAGGCAACGTGATAGACCATGTCAGCCTGGGTCACTGGCAGCGTCGAGTCGTGACCTTGAAGCACCATGCCCAGTGAGTCGCCTACCAGGAGTGCATCAATGCCGCTGGATTCGGAAACACGGGCAAAGGTGGCATCGTAGCAAGTCAACATGACGATCTTCTCGCCCCGTTCGCGTTGGCGGGCAAGATCGAGCGGTGTCAGACGGCGCTGGGCGGTTTGGGCAGACATGCGGTTCGGGTTCGTTGAAAGCGGATCAAGGATGCCTAGGATACACAGCTCTCCGTATTGGGCAAGCCCCGTTAGGATCTGGCACCGATCAGACGGATTGGGCGGGCAGACGCTCGATGGCCTGATCCGCCACCTCGGGTAGGTAGCGATCGAGGCGTCCCAGGGTTGGTAGCTGGATATCAGGCATCAGATCCAGCAGCGGGCGCAGCACAAAAGCCCGTTGCTGCAGGCGGGGGTGGGGTAGCGTCAGCAGGTCGGTGTGCATGCTGAGCGTGTCATAGATCAGTAGATCCAGGTCCAGCGTTCGTGGTGCATTACGGCCGACCTCATGGCTGCGGTCGCGGCCGAATTGGCGCTCGATATCAAGCAGCCATTGCATCATCGCTTCAGGGGCAAGATCCGTGCGGCAACTTGCTACAGCATTGATGTAGTCCGGTTGCGCCGCATCCGAGCCGACGGGGGCTGTCCGGTAAAACGGGGAAACCCGCCAATCTGCGGTTTGTGGGTGCGCGCTTAAGCGGGCAACGGCATCACGCAATGCGGTGCTGGGATTGCCCAGATTGGCCCCCAGCCCGATGACGGCCAGGTGAAGCGGTGCGGTTTGAGTCATACGCCGTCATTGTCGCTTGGTGTGCTGGAAGCGTCGCCGCTGCCGCCACCCCGACGGCGCCGATTGCCGCCTCGACGGCGTTTCTTGGCCGGGGCGGTGTCGCGTGGTGCACTCGCGATTAGCGTTTCCTGGTCGTTATGATCGCCTTCGATAAACGCGGTCCACCAGTCGGCAATGCCCATATCGATTTCACCGGTCTCCGCACGCAAAAGCATGAAGTCATAACCGGCACGGAAACGCGGATGTGCGAGCAGCGCGTAGGGGCGCTTGCCGCTGCGTTGTTCGAATCGGGGTTGTAGCGACCAGATTTCCTTGATGTCACCGACGAGCCGTTTGGTGATCGCGAGCTTTTCTGCCTGTCGGTCCAGCACGTCGGACATCGCGGCAAACAGGGCGGGAATATTGATTTCACCCGCGGCTTTGCGCTGATTCCAGTTGGCCAGTACTTCGTGCCAGAGCAGGGCGGCAAAGAGGAAACCCGGAGAAATGGATTTTCCCTCGCGGATGCGACGGTCGGTATTGGTTAGCGCCTGTTCTACGAAACGTTCGCCCAGTGGTTGCTCGAGTATCACGTCAAGTAGTGGCAGCACGCCGTGATGCAAGCCTTCAGCGCGCAAGCGCTTTAAGCAGGCCAGCGCATCACCGCAAGTCAGTAGCTTGAGCATCTCGTCAAAGAGCCGGGAAGGCGGTACGTTGTCGAGTAATGGCGCCATATTGCGGATTGGTTTGCGTGTCGCCGCATCAATCTCTAGGCCGAGCTTGGCCCCCAGTCGAACTGCCCGCAACATCCGGACCGGATCCTCCCGGTAGCGGACTTCGGGGTCACCGATCATGCACAGTTTGCCGGCCTTCAGATCGGCATAACCGTGGTGGTAGTCATGAATGGTTTCGTCGTACGGATCGTAGTAAAGCGCATTGACCGTGAAGTCACGGCGCGCAGCATCATCGGCCTGCGAACCGAAGGTGTTGTCGCGAAGCACCCGCCCGTGCGCATCGGTGGCGGTATCGTCATCGTGCAGCGCGCGGAAGGTGGTGACCTCGATGAGTTCCGGCCCCACCATCACATGGACGATCTGGAAGCGACGACCAATAATGCGCGAACGGCGACAGACGCGTTTGACCTGTTCGGGGGTTGCGTTGGTGGCAATGTCGAAGTCTTTGGGGTCGCGCCCGAGTAATAGATCGCGGACGGCACCGCCCACAACGAAGGCGTGATACCCAGCCCGTTCCAGATCTTCGCAAACGCGCTCTGCGCCGCGGCTTAGCATGTCATGCGTGATGCCATGCTGTTTCAGCGGGATGATGTCCGGTTCGCTACGATAGGACGAGGCTGCCGGATTGCCTGCAGACTTGAACAGTTTTTTGACGAAACGACGGATCATCCGTTGAGCCCGATCTTCTTGAAAATGGCTAATGCAGGGGTGTCATCACGAAGCGAAATGATGGGCCAGCCGGCATTCTGTGCGCTGGCCGTTAGGGTGTCATCGGCATCCACGGCGACAGGACGGGTCGACCATTCAAGCAAGGGGAGGTCGTTATGCGAGTCGCTGTAGAACCAGCGTTCGCTGAAGCTACCCGCCCATAGGCCGAGTGATTCCAGCCAGGCTTCAACCCGTTCGATTTTGCCTTGTTGAAACGAGGGTGTGCCTACGGGCTTGCCAGTGAACTGGCCTTTCTCGCAACCGGGAATGGTGGCAATCAGGTGCGGAATGCCAAAGTCGCGGGCGATGTCGCCGGTCACAAAGGCATTGGTCGCGGTGACAACAGCGCACAGGTGGCCAAGTTCGAGATGCCGTTCAACCAGTGCGCGGGCATTGGCCAGCATGATTGGGCGGATGTGTTCGGCCATGAATTCACGATGCCAGGTATCCAGCTGAGCCCGAGGGTGCCGCGCCAGAGGCGCTAGCTGGAAATCAAGGAACGCATGAATATCGAGGGTGCCGGCCTTATAGTCAGCATAGAACCCGGCATTTTTTGCAGCCTGAACCTCGGGATCGACCACACCTTTTTTAATCAGGAACTGGGCCCACTCAAAATCGGAATCTCCCCGGAGCAGGGTATTGTCGAGGTCGAAGAGTGCAAGGTGGCGCAAGGTGGTCATGGCAGTCGTTAGAAAAGCATGTTGGTTTCGGCCAGCGCCGTACGAAGCAGCGGCAGGGTGATGCGTCGCTTCTGCTCCAGGGAAAGTTGATCCAGTCGTTCAATCAGTTGCGTCAGGCTCGACAGATCGCGGGGCGCCCGTTGGTAGAGCGTATCCAGAACATCATCGGTTAATTGCCAGCCTCGCTGGGCAGCACGTTGGGCCAGCAACGTCCGCTGCTGGGTTTCGTTCAGCGGGGTCAGCCGGTAGATATGTCCGGCGCCCAGGCGGGTACGAACATCCTCACGGAGCGACCGTTGCATATCGGGGGCGGCATTCATCGTAACAAACAGCCGCTCCCCCGTCTGCGCCAGACGGATCAGGTGCCGGAAGAGGTTCTGTTGCCCTTCGGCATCAAGCTGATGGGCGTTATCAAGCAACCAGCCGGCGTTGTCGGAGGGAAGTTGCTGCTCGTCAAGGGGGAGTGGGGTAAAACCCGCTTCAGCCAGGCAACCGGTGAGGAAGGATTTGCCGACCCCCTCGGCACCCCACACGACAAACAGATTCCCCGGATACGCCTGAGGCTGACCCAGCCAGTGCTGCAACGCCTCAAGCAATTCCGAACGGTCACCGGCCACAAAGTGGCTCAGAGACGGCTTGGGGTCGGGAAGAAGGTTCAGCAGCAGTTGTTGCATGGGGGCCTGCGCATCGGGCAGGAAATCTCTGGAGGGGGCTCATCGGGTACAATTTAGGCCTTACGGCCGCAAGCCGCCATTTTACACGGCATTGCGCTCAACTTTGCCTGAGGAATGCTCATGTTTTGCCCGCTCATGCCCACCCGCCGACTGTTTGCTGCTCACGATGCCAAGGCCGGTGGTGGTTTGTCTTATCGTGATGCCGGTGTGGATATGGAAGCAGGTGACGAACTGGTTGAGCGCATCAAGCCCATGGCCAAGCGCACCATGCGCGAAGGCGTGATGGCGGGTATTGGTGGCTTCGGCGCCATGTTCGAGGTCTCGAAGAAATACAAGGAACCGGTGCTGGTTTCCGGTACCGACGGCGTAGGCACCAAGCTGCGCCTGGCTTTTTCCTGGAACCGCCATGACACCATTGGTCAGGATCTGGTCGCCATGAGCGTCAACGATATTCTGGTGCAGGGCGCCGAGCCGCTGTTCTTCCTCGATTACTTTGCCTGCGGCAAGCTGGATGTGGATACTGCGGCTGCCGTGGTAGGCGGTATTGCCAAGGGCTGTGAGCTGGCCGGCGCGGCTCTGATCGGCGGCGAAACCGCCGAAATGCCCGATATGTATCCGGCCGGTGAATACGATCTCGCTGGCTTTGCCGTGGGCGCGGTTGAAAAATCCGCCATCATCGATGGTAAGAACATCAAGGCGGGCGATGTGGTGCTGGGTCTGGCGTCAAGCGGCGCCCATTCGAACGGTTACTCGCTGATCCGCAAGATCATCGAGCGTAGCGGTGCCAAGCCCACGGATATGCTCGACGAGCAGACGCTGGGCGATCTGGTCATGGCGCCGACGCGTATCTACGTCAAATCCGTCCTCGCGGCCTTTGCTGCGCTACCAGGTGCGATCAAGGGACTGGCGCATATCACCGGGGGCGGCATCACCGAAAACGTACCGCGTATTCTGCAGGCGGGTCTTACGGCCGAAATCCAGCGAAACAGCTGGGAGCGACCGTCCCTGTTTAACTGGCTGCAGCAGGCAGGTGGTGTCGCTGATGATGAAATGCACCGCGTGTTCAACTGTGGCATTGGCATGGTCATCGTGGTCGCTCCGGAAAATGCCGATGCGGTGACGAAAGTGTTGGCAGAAAGTGGTGAAAAGGTCAGCCGCATTGGCGTGATCCGCGCCAGTCAACCGGGCGAAGCGCCAACCATCGTCGTTTAATCAGCTTGTCAGAAATTCATCAACGCGCCGACCGATGAGGTCGGCGTTGTTGTTTTGGAGGCAGTCAAAAGCCTCGTGGCTAATCGAGTTGGTCAGCCAAGTGATCTGGCGTTTCGCCAGTTGGCGTGTGGCGTAAATGCCGCGCGATTCCAGTTCGTTAGCCGGTAATGTGCCTTCGAGCATGTCCCATGCCTGGCGATAGCCGACACAACGCATCGAAGGTAGGTCGGCATGCAACGTGTATTTGGCGCGCAGCGATGCTACTTCATCAACGAAGCCTTGTTGCAGCATGAGTTTGAAACGCAAGGCGATACGTTCGTGCAGCCATACGCGATCACTCGGTAGGAGCGCCAGCGACAGAAAGCGATAGGGCGGTGCGTTCTGTTGCTGCTGCTCGGCATAGAGTGCCGAAGCAGGTCGATCGCTGATCAGACAGATTTCCAGCGCGCGTTGAATGCGTTGTGAATCATTGGGCGCGAGACGTGCCGCGGTAACGGGGTCGAGTTTTGCGAGCTCGGCATGAAGTGCCGGCCAACCGTGTTGTTGGGCACGGGTATCCAGTTCGGCACGTAACTCGGCATTAGCCTGTGGGAGATCCGACAGACCTTCCAGTAAGGCCTTGATGTAGAGCATGGTGCCGCCAACGAGTAGCGGGATTCGGCCCCGGGCCGTGCTCGCGGCCATCGCCTGGAGTGCATCCTCGCGGAAGCGGGCCGCCGAATAGCTTTCTTCAGGCGTGATGAGATCAACGAGCGCGTGCGGATATCGGTGCAATGTCTCGGCATCGGGTTTGGCCGTGCCGATATTCATGTCTTTGAAAACAAGCGCCGAGTCGACGCTGATCAGATCAACCGGGTAGCGATCTGCCAGCGCGAGTGCCAGATCGGTTTTGCCGCTGGCGGTAGGGCCAAGGAGCAAGATCGCCGGAGGTAGCGTGCCGGTCGTGTTACGCTCAGCGGCCATGGAGGAAGAGCGCGTCAATGGCCGGCAGATCCACCAGAATCCAGGTCGGCCGGCCGTGGTTACACTGATCGGCACGCTCGGTAACTTCCATCTGGCGCAGGAGTGCATTCATCTCGGCCAGGCTCAGACTATGCTGACCGCGAATCGCCGCATGGCAGGCGCAGGTGCCCAGCAGGCGCTCGCGTCGTGCCACCAGATTGGCCTGGGCCGATGATGTCTGCAAGGTATGGAGTAGTTCCTTGATCAGTGTGGCCGCGTCGATTCGGCCCAGCCCGGCAGGCACCTGTCGAACGACCAGGGTGTTGGGACCGGCTTCGGATGCTTCAAAGCCCAGATCCGTGAGTGCGCTGGGTTGTTCATGCCAGCTCGCCATTTCCAGATCGCTGACGTTGACCGATACCGGAATCAGCAGCGGCTGTTTGGCGGGGGCTTGTAGGCCACAGCTGGCTTTGAGCTTCTCGTAGAGGACGCGCTCGTGTGCGGCATGCTGGTCAATCAGGATCATGCCCTGGGCATTTTGCGCCACGATGTAACGGTCGTGGAGCTGGCCAATGGCAAAGCCCAGCGGCGGAATATCGTCGCGCAAGTCCGGGTGCTGCGTAGGTGCCTGCCAGGCGATGGCCGCATTGATGTGGCCACGGGTAGGCGTTTGCGCCTGATACGGTGCGGATGCTTCTGCGACGTAGGGCGTTGCACGATGCAGACCAAGGCCGGGTTGCTGAAAAACAGGCGCTCCTGTTGCAGCGGTTGCAATGCGCTCAAGCGTAATCGGTGGCGCGGCGGAGGTGCTAATCGCCAGTACCTGTTTGAGAGCGTGGTAAATGAACTGGTGGACGGCGCGGCTATCGCGAAAGCGCACTTCGGTTTTGGCAGGGTGTACGTTCACATCGACCAGGGCGGGGTCGATGGTGAGAAACAGGCAACAGCCAGGCTGCCGGCTACCATGTAGCTGGTCACGATAGGCCTCGCGGATGGCATGCTGGATCACCTTGTCGCGTACATAACGGCCATTGACAAATGTATGTTGTGCTTCACGCTCCGACAGGATGGCGGTAGGAATCATGGCCCAGCCGCGCAGTTGCAGGAGGTCGTTACCCGCGTCAATCGGGCGACAGGCCTTGAGAAAATCATCACCCAGAACCTGCTGGATACGCGCTTCGGCATGTTCGGCCGGCCAGGTGTGTGATTGCTTGCCGTCGCGGCTGATCGTAAAGCCGATTTCAGGGTGGGCCAGCGCCTGGCGGCGAATGGCCTCCATGCAGTGTGCCTGTTCAGTGGCGGCGCTTTTTAAAAACTTGCGTCGGGCGGGGGTATTGAAATAGAGGTCCCGCATTTCGACCACGGTGCCGTTTGGGAGGGCATCAGGGGTCAGTTCGCCATCCGCGGTGATGCGCCAGGCGTGATTGCTATGCCGTGCCGCGCTGATGAGTATCAGTCTCGAAACGCTGGCAATGGCAGCCAGCGCCTCGCCACGGAATCCCATGGTGGCGACCCGCTCGAGGTCATCCAGAGATCGAATCTTCGAGGTCGCGTGGCGGGTAAGGGCCAGACCGAGCTGCCCCTGTTCAATGCCGCAGCCGTTGTCGGTAATCCGGATCAGGCGCGTGCCGCCTTCTTCCAGATCAATCCGGATTCGGGTGCTGCCGGCGTCGATGGCGTTTTCCAGCAACTCCTTGAGCACAGAGGCTGGGCGTTCGACGACCTCGCCCGCGGCAATCTGGCTGATCAGATGATCAGGCAGGGCGCGAATGATGGGTTGGGCGTCAGGCCGGGCGTTGGCGTTCATCTGCGGGATTATAGTGGGATCGGCTAAAATAACGTCTTTGTGAATCTGCCGGCACGCTGGTTGCCGGGTGTGAAAGACCCTTATGGAATGGCTGAGCGCATTTGCTGACCTGGTACTGCATCTGGACAAGCACCTGGTGTTTTTTGTGCAGCAATACGGCGACTGGGTCTATGCCCTGTTGTTTGCCATCATCTTTACGGAAACCGGTGTGGTCATTGCCCCCTTTCTGCCGGGCGATTCGCTGCTTTTCGTGGCGGGTGCCCTGTGTGTGACCGAGGGTATGAGCCTGCCGGTGCTGATGGTGCTGCTGATTGTGGCCGCTATTCTGGGAGACGCCGTCAACTATTCGGTCGGCCGCTGGTTTGGGGTGGCATTGATGACGCGGACCCGTTTGATCAGTCCAGAAAAGATCAAATACACGCAGGATTTCTTCGAAAAGCATGGCCCCAAAACGATTGTGATTGCCCGATTTCTGCCAATCGTTCGCACCATGGCGCCATTTGTTGCCGGCTTCAGCGGGATGAACGCCAAACGGTTTCTGACCTACAACGTATCGGGTGGCGTACTCTGGGTCGTGTCGCTCACCGTGGCCGGCTATCTCTTCGGGAACATGCCGTTCGTCAAGAATAACCTCACGGCCGTGATTCTGCTGATCATCTTTCTGTCGATCCTGCCGGGCATCATTGCCTATTTCAAGGCCCGTCCGGCAGCGAAGGCAGGCGAGTAAACCATGGCCGGTGCAAAAATGCGCTGCGTGGTCCTGATCTCGGGGCGTGGTAGCAATCTGGAAGCGCTGCTGAAAGCAGCGACTGCGCCCGGTTACCCGGCAACTGTCGTGGCCGTGATTTCAAACCGGGCCGATGCGGCCGGTTTGCAACTGGCGCGTGATGCGGGCATTCCTGTGGCAATAGTGCCCAACGCGGATTATCCCGATCGTGCAGCCTATGATGCGGCCTTGCAGGCGGCCGTCGACACCTTTGAACCGGGTCTGGTCGTATTGGCCGGTTTTATGCGGATACTGACCCCAGCCTTTGTGGCGCATTACGAAAACCGGATGATCAATATCCATCCCTCGCTGTTGCCTGCCTTTACGGGTTTGCACACGCATCAACGTGCGATTGATGCTGGTGTGCGTTTTCACGGATGTACGGTGCATTTTGTCACGGCCGAACTGGATCATGGCCCGATCATTGCCCAGGGGGTGGTCGAGGTCCAACCGCATGATGATCCGTCATCGCTTGGCGCGCGGGTGCTGGCGGTCGAACATCAGATCTATCCTGCCGCTGTACGCTGGTTTGCCGAAGGGCGTTTGCGCCTTGATGGCCTGAGCGTCCGGGTTGATGGATACGATGCATACCAACCAGCGATGATCTCGCCTGCACTGAGTTAGGACCCATGAACAAGCATGTAGCCCGTCGCAAACCGGCCGACGCCAAAGGCAAACGTAAGCCTCAGAGCACACCGTCGCTGACGCCAAAAAGCCCGGCCGAGCTGGCGCTGCCGCGCCCGATGATTGCCCAGGCGATTAGCCTGCTGGCCGAGGTGCTTAAATTCGAACGTCCGGCTGATGGTGTCCTTTCCCAGTATTTCAAAACCCATCGTGAATTGGGCCATGCCGATCGGGGGCGTCTGGCAGAACTGATCTATGCCGTATTGCGGCACCTGGCGACCCTACGTGAGGTGGTTGGCCGCTCCGAGCCGCCGGAGGGGCATGAAGCCCGGTACCTGGTGCTGGCCGCGCTGGTCCGACTGCAAAGTCGTAACCTGCGCGAAATCGAACACCTGCTCAAGGGAGACGAAACAGCGTGGTTTGGTCGGCTCAAAGCGGCCGGCCAGGAGTTGACCGGATCGATGGCCACCGCCGTGCGACATGAGTGGCCAGCATGGCTCGAGGAAGCGCTGGTTGCCATGCCTGAGCCAGATCGCGATGCACTGTCACGGGCGCTGCTGGAACCGGCACCCCTCGATTTGCGGGTTAATCCGCTCCGGGCAAAGCGACCCGAGATTCTGGCCCAACTCGAAAAACACGGCATTGCCGCCACCGAAACACCGTATTCACCCTGGGGTATGCGGGTGCAGGGCAAGCCTGCTATCCAGCGCCATCCGGCCTTCGAAAAGGGCGACATGGAAGTTCAGGACGAAGGCAGCCAATTGCTGGTTGCGCTCCTGGCGCCCAAGCGGGGCGAGATGGTGCTTGATTTCTGTGCCGGTGCCGGCGGCAAAACGCTGCTGATGGGCGCACTCATGAAAAACACAGGGCGTCTGTACGCAACCGATATTTCCGAGAAGCGGCTGGCCAAGCTGGGGCCGCGCGTGGCGCGCTCTGGTCTATCCAATGTGCAGGCGATCCGAATTGCCCACGAGCGTGACGATCGTATCCAGCGTCTGGCGGGTAAGTTTGATCGTGTGCTGGTCGATGCCCCGTGCTCGGGTACCGGTACCCTGCGTCGAAATCCCGATCTGAAGTGGCGGCAAACACCCGCCCAAGTTACCGAATTGACTGAAATGCAAACGAAGATCCTGGCAGCCGCAGCGCCACTGGTGCGCCCGGGCGGCGTGCTGGTCTATGCCACTTGTAGTTTGCTCACACAAGAGAACGGTGACATCCAGCAGGCCTTCTCGGCGGCACATCCGGACTTTGAGGTGGTGGATCCGGTACAACAGCTGTCGGCATTGGGTATCGAGCTGCCGGCGGATGCCATCAGCCGGGGTAACAATGATCTGCCCGGCTTGCAGCTCTTACCGCATCGACACAATACCGATGGTTTTTTTGCGGCGATCTGGCGCAAAAAAATCTAACGGAATTACGAGGCGTTAAACTCGTCAAAAGCGCGCATCGTTTCACCCGCGTACATCAGCGACGGGCCACCGCCCATCATGACGGCGACGCCCAGCATCTCGGCCAGTTCTTCTTTGGTGCAGCCCAGCTTGATCAGTGCCTGCACATGAAAGCCAATGCAGCCATCGCAACGGGCGGCAACGCCAATGCCCAGCGCGATCAGTTCCTTAGTCTTGGCATCCAGTGCGCCCGCCTTCATGCTGGCCTGGTGCAGGGCGCTAAAGCCGGCTTGCACATCGGGCACCTGGGCGCGGAATTGGGCAAGCCCTTTACTGAGATCCTGGGTCACAGTCTTGAAAGATCTGCTCGACATGAGAAACTCCTTTATGGGGTGGTAGTTTGGCATCCGTTAAAGATATATTATAATATAGTATAAAGTGTAGTGTATAAAGAACCTGTCATTCATTAAGGAGATCAAAATGACTCAGAACGTTGGTGGTCTGGACCGTGTCCTGCGTATCGTGGTGGGCCTGGTGCTGATTAGCCTTGCTGCAACCGGTAACGTCGGTGCCTGGGGTTATATTGGCGTTTTGCCCCTGATGACGGGCCTGTTCCGTTATTGCCCGGCTTACAGCATCTTCGGTTGCAAGACCGGCGGCTCGGGTAGTTGCGGTACGGGATGCGGCAGCAGCTGCAAGACCGACTGCAAATAAATTGCGGGTGACGGCTGCTTCAGACAGAAGCAGTCAGTTGATCCAGAGCCCAGTCGATATGCGCCTGTACAAGGGGGCTTGACTGGGCTCTTTTGTTTTTGAGCGCGTTGATGTGCGCGGCATCAGGCGTGGCATTACCAATAGCTACCGCAAGATTACGTTGCCAGCATTCGTAGCCAATGCGCCGGATCGGACTGCCTTCGAAGCGGGTGAGAAATGTTGTTTCATCCCAGGCAAAAAGTTCTAGCAGCGTGGCAGCGTCAAGTCCATGGCGCGGCTGAAACTCGGCATCACCTTCCGGGGTGAAACGGTTCCACGGGCAAACCAGTTGGCAATCATCACAGCCATAGATGCGGTTACCCATTGCCTTGCGGAATTCGACGGGGATCGGGCCCTTGTGTTCAATGGTCAGATAGCTGATGCAGCGTCGGGCATCGACCCGGTAGGGGGCGGTAATGGCGCCGGTCGGGCAAAGATCGAGACAGCGGGTACAGTCGCCACAGTGCGATGCAACGGGTGGGTCTTGCGGTAGCGGCAGATCACAGATGATTTCACCCAGAAAGCACCACGAGCCATCGCGGTCGAGTAGGAGCGTATGTTTGCCTTCCCAACCCAAGCCTGCCTGGGCAGCAAGGATGACTTCCTTAACCGGTGCGGAATCCGTGAACACCCGATAGGTGAAATCACCGGCCACCTCGGTGAGCCGATCGGCTAGTGCCTGCAGGCGCTGACGAATCACCTTGTGGTAATCGCGACCCAGAGCATAGCGCGATACATACGCCATATTCCGGTCAGCAAGTTGCGCGTCGGCAGCTTTGGCGTTTGCTGGCCAGTAGGGCAGGCGGACACTGATCACCGTCAGCGCACCCGGAACCAGATGCTCAGGGTGCTTGCGCAGCTCGGCGTGTCGGGCCATGTAATCCATCGTCCCATGGCAGCCATCGTGTAGCCAGGCATCCAGTCGGGCACGGGCCGCGTCGGGGATGCAGGCAGGGCCAATACGAAGCCCCGTAAAACCGAATTGCTCGGCAGTCCGGGTGACCAGCGACTTGAGCGCGATCAGATCAGTCAAAGCGGGCGCGCCAAGCTTGCCACAGGCTGGCGGCTTCCGCCGAACCCTCTGCCGGAGACCACGCTGCGATTTCGTCGGCTGATAGCGGCACAAAAGGACCGGCCTTGGCTTCAAAGAACACGCAGTTGGGTTCCAGCGCCAGCAGGGTGTGGGTTGTTCCGTGCAGAATATCGACGCCGTACACGGGCCCACCGGCAGTCAGCGTCTGTGTTTCAAGTACTCGGCCCTGGTCGTCAAAAGTGAGGTAGCCAAAGCGTCCCTGCAACACCACAATACTTTCATCCTTGTTGGGGTCGTTGTGACGATGCGGCCGCACATAGGAGCCGGGCTGCATGGCGTTGATCAGCCGGTGTGCAGGAAAATCATCGGAGGGATGAAAATTGGCATTCTTACGGCGGCGATCCGAGGCGTTGGCCGTTGCGCAGGTCTGGTCCAGCAGGTTCTGGTCGATGAGGGTTGTGCCGGTCATGGTGGTTGAATCATCAATGCGATAGGGCAATTATCCGTGATGTTCTGGCCAGATCAATGGCATATTCCGGCCAGATGCGGCAACATTCGGGCTTGGTATCCGTAATTCCGCTTGAACGATCGATGCTGTACTGATGCAGACGCTCTCCAAAACGCTTCCCGATGAGATGGCCACGCTTGCCAGCGGCGAGTCTATGGGGCGCATGCTGGGGTGCCTGTCTTCCGGACGGCTGGCGTTGCATGTCAATCTGGTCGGCGATCTGGGCGCCGGTAAAACGACCTTGGTGCGCGGTGTGCTTCGCGGGCTGGGTTATAGCGGTCGGGTGAAAAGCCCGACTTATCCGCTGCTGGAGACCTACCAGGTGGGGGATATCACGGTGGCGCACTTTGATCTCTACCGTCTGGAGACTCCCGATGCATTTACCGAAGCCGGCTTTGAAGACTATTTTGCGGGCCCCGGTCTACGCTTTGTCGAATGGCCGGATCGCGCCGGTCAACGCATGCCGACGCCGGACTGGTGCCTGACGCTGAGTGAGGCACCGGCGGGCGGCCGCTTGATGACCATTGATGCGGGCACCCCGGCGGGTGTTCGCCTGCTGGACGCATTAACCCCATGAAGCGGCGCATGAAGATCGTGCCATCAACGGATCGCCGTGCCTTTCTGCGCTCGGCGGGTTCGTTATGCCTGTTATCGGTCACGCCGATCGGGGCGCTAGCGGCTGCGGCCGCATCGTCCATTGTGGCAGTCCGCGTCTGGCCAGCGGAGGATTACACACGGGTAACCATCGAGCACCGGGGCATGGTCAAGTTTACCCAGAGTATGGTTCACAACCCGGAACGTCTGGTGGTCGACATCGAGGGGATTGAGTTGAATGGTGTGCTCAAGACCCTGGGCGATAAGGTCGGTCCGGGTGACCCGTATATCCGGCAGTTGCGCGCCGCCAATTACAAGCCCGGCGTGGTTCGTCTGGTCATGGATCTCAAGGGGGAGGTTGCCCCTCAGGTGTTTAATCTGCCGCCGGTCGGTACCTATGAAAGCCGTCTGGTGATGGATATCTACCCGGTGGTCCCGCAGGACCCGCTGATGCAGCTGGTAACCAGCAAGCAGACGCCGGTCCGGGATCCAGGTGAAGTCAAACCCAGGACCGACGCCCCAAGGCCAGAAGCGGCCCGGGCTCCGGTTGAGGCAGAACCGCCGCCCAGAGAGGCTGATGCCACGCCTGCACGTAGCGGCAAGAAATCCGCCCGTGCTGTGACGATCATGCTGGATCCCGGTCATGGTGGCGAAGACCCGGGAGCCATTGGTTCGCGCGGTTCGATGGAAAAGAATGTCACGCTCTCGATCGCCCGCCGGTTGCGGGAGCGTATTGAAAATGATCCGGGGATGAAAGCTGCGCTGACGCGCGACGGCGATTTCTTTGTGCCGTTGCAGACCCGGGTGCAAAAGGCGCGTCGCGCCCGCGCGGATCTCTTTGTATCGATTCATGCGGATGCCTGGATCAAACCCGAGGCGCGGGGTTCGTCGGTCTTTGTGCTGTCGGAAAAGGGCGCGTCGAGCGCGGCTGCCCGCTATCTGGCGCAAAAGGAGAACGATGCTGACAAGGTGGGTGGGGCAAACTTCACGGTGGCCGATCCGCATCTGGCCAGGACGCTGATGGATCTGACCCAGACCGCCACCCAGAACGACAGCATGAAGCTGGGCAAATCGGTGCTGACGAATCTGGGCAGCGTGAATGCCTTGCACAAACCGGCGGTTGAACAGGCCGGGTTTGCCGTCCTCAAGGCACCGGATATCCCGTCGATCCTGATTGAAACAGCCTTTATTTCGAACCCCGAAGAAGAAAAGCGTCTTACTGATAGTGACTATCAGGACAAGCTGGCCGAGGCGATCATGCGGGGAATCCGCCAGTATCTGGCCAGGAATCCGTCTTTCAACAAGGCCTAAGCATAGCGTCGGGCGGTGCCGGTAGCCCGGTGCCGGCTAATTTGCCGGATTGCCCCGTTTCTGGTGCCGGAAACAGGGGCCAAGCCTTTATAATGCAAGGCTTTACCGGTTTTAGACCCGTTCACATTCATGCGCGTATTTCGCGGCCTTCATCCTGCCGCCGATGCGGGTGCGGTCATCACGATAGGCAACTTCGATGGCATGCATCTGGGGCATCAGGCACTGTTGCGTCAGCTTCTGGCTGAGGCACAGTCACGCGGGTTGCGGGCCTCGGTGCTGACATTCGCGCCGCATCCGCGGGAGTTTTTTGCCCGCAAGGCGGCGGGTGCGGCCGCTATAGTGCCGGCACGGCTGCACACCCTGCGCGAAAAACTGGAGTCGCTGGCTGCTGCCGGGATCGACGAAACCCGGATTTGTCGCTTTGACGATGCCTTTGCGAGCCTGAGCCCCGAAGATTTCGTCCGGATCGTCCTCGTGGATGCCATGCGTGCCAAACACGTCATGATTGGGGATGACTTCCGTTTTGGCGCCCGTCGTGCCGGCGACTTTGCTTTGCTCAAGGCACTAGGTGAACGTTATGGCTTTAGCGTGTCTTCGCTGGATTCGCAGTGTCTGGACGGAGAGCGCATCTCCAGCTCGCAGGTCCGGACTGCCCTGGCCACTGGAGATCTACATCGTGCGGAGGCCTTGCTGGGTTATCCCTATGCCATGGCGGGTCGCGTGATCCGCGGGCGGCAGCTCGGTCGCACGATCGGTGTACCTACCGCCAATGTCCGCATCCGCCACGACCCGTTGCCATTGCGGGGCGTTTTTGTGGTGGATGTGGCGCTAGATGAAACCCGCGCTGCCGTGCCGTTGGCCTCCCGTCGCTATGCCGGCGTTGCCAACCTCGGTTATCGTCCCACGCTGGGCGGTGATCAGCAGCCGCTCCTCGAAGTGCATCTTTTCGATTACGCAGGTGATCTTTACGGCGCACATCTTGATGTCCGTTTTCTCGCAAAGCTGCGGGAAGAGATGACTTTTGCCGATTTCGGCGCGCTGACGGCGCAGATCCGTGAGGACCTGTCTCAGGCGCGCCAGTTCTTTGAGCGACACCCTGTTGCTCGAGCTTAGCAACCGTCCGTGCAGTAACCTCATGACCGAACACACCAAGAACGATCCGGCGCAAGCTGCCCGCGCCACCTTGAATCTGGCCGATACCGCCTTCCCGATGCGGGGCGATTTACCCAAGCGTGAGCCGGGCTGGATTGCCGACTGGCAGAAGAACGGTCTGTATCAGAAGATCCGGGCACACACGAAGGGTCGCCCACGGTTCGTGCTGCATGATGGCCCGCCATACGCTAATGGCGATATTCACATCGGTCACGCGGTTAACAAGATTCTTAAGGACATCATCGTCCGTTCGAAAGTCCTGGGTGGTTTTGATGCGCAGTACGTGCCGGGCTGGGATTGCCATGGCCTGCCGATTGAACACCAGATCGAAAAGCAGCATGGCCGTAATCTGCCCGCCGATGAAGTTCGCAAGCTTTGCCGTACCTACGCTGCCGAGCAAGTTGCGCGTCAGAAAAAAGACTTTATCCGACTAGGCGTATTAGGTGATTGGGATAACCCTTACCTGACCATGAACTTTAGTGCGGAGGCCAATGAGATCCGTGCACTGGGCAAGATGCTCGAAGATGGCTACCTGTATCAAGGTCTGAAACCGGTGAACTGGTGCCTGGATTGCCGCTCGGCGCTGGCCGAAGCTGAAGTGGAGTACGAAGACAAACATTCGCCGGCGATTGATGTGGCGTTTGAAGTACACCCGAATCATGCCGTTACTGTCGCCAAAGCCTTTGGGCTAGATCACCTGGATGGCCCGGCCTTTGCCGTGATCTGGACAACCACGCCCTGGACACTGCCGGCCAATGAGGCGGTGAGCGTTCATCCGGGCGTTGACTATGCACTGGTCAGCACGGCCAAAGGCAATCTGATTCTTGGGGTCGATCTGGTCGAAGATGCGTTGCAACGCTATGGTCTTGAGGGCAAAGTGCTTGGCAAATGCGCGGGTGCGGCACTAGAACATGTGCTGCTGCGTCATCCGTTCTACACCAAGGAAGTGCCGGTGATCTGCGGCGAACATGTCACGACGGATGCGGGTACTGGCCTTGTCCACACAGCGCCTGCGCACGGTGTCGATGACTTCAATATCGGCAAAAAATATGGGCTACCGGTTGATAACCCGGTGGGCGATGACGGCCGTTTCCTGCAAAAGACTTTGCCATTGCCGACAGAAGCGTTGGCCGGCTTGAGTGTGTGGGACGCCAATCCCAAGGTGCTGGATTGCCTGCGCGCCAACGGTCATCTGTTGGCCGAAGTGAAGCTACAGCACAGCTACCCGCATTGTTGGCGTCATAAAACGCCGATCATCTTCCGTGCCACCACACAGTGGTTCGTCGGCATGGATACACCCCCCAAGCCCGGACAGCCGACCTTGCGTCATCTGGCCGAAGTGGCTGTGGGCGACACGAACTTCTATCCGGCCTGGGGTCGCGCGCGGCTGGAAGCCATGATCCGCAATCGACCGGACTGGTGCGTCTCGCGTCAGCGTAACTGGGGTGTACCGATTCCGTTCTTCCTCAACAAGGAAACCAACGAGCTGCACCCACGTACACCGCAACTGATCGAAGAGGTCGCTAGGCGTGTCGAGCAATCGGGCATCGAAGCCTGGTTCCAGTTGGATCCGGCCGAGTTGCTCGGAGACGAGGCAAACCAGTATCGCAAGCTGTCAGATACGCTGGACGTGTGGTTTGACTCGGGCACGACCCACTGGCACGTGATGCGGGGCTCGCATGCTAACGAGCATGACTTCCCGGCAGATCTTTATCTGGAGGGTTCCGACCAGCATCGTGGCTGGTTCCAGTCCTCCTTACTGACCGGCTGTGCACTGGATGGCCGGGCGCCCTACAAGGGGCTGCTCACCCACGGCTTTGTTGTCGACGGCAAGGGGCGCAAGATGTCCAAGTCGGTCGGTAACGTCATTTACCCGCAGGAAGTGGCCGACAAGATGGGCGCTGAGATCCTGCGCCTGTGGGTCGCTAATACCGATTACTCGGGCGAACTGACCATCTCCGACGAAATTCTCAAGCGTGTGGTGGAAGGCTATCGCCGCATCCGTAATACGCTGCGCTTTCTGTTGGCCAATACCGATGATTTCAATCCGGCAACGGATACTGTGCCGGTCGATCAGATGCTGGAAATCGACCGCTACGCCCTCGAAATGGTACGGGCCCTGCAGGCGTCTGTAGAAGCCGATTACGATCAGTACGACTTCCATCACATCGTTCAATCGTTGCAGAACTTCTGCTCGGAAGATCTGGGCGCGTTCTACCTTGATGTACTGAAGGATCGTCTGTATACCACCGCGCCGGATTCGCTGGCACGGCGTTCGGCACAAACGGCACTCTGGTTGATTACCCAGACTTTGTTGCGCCTGATGGCGCCGATTCTGGCGTTTACGACGGAAGAGGTCTGGGCGCTGGTTTCGCAGAAGATGCCGCATGCACCCGAATCAATCATGCTCAGTGCCCCTCAACCCCTTCCGGTTGTTGCCGATGCGGCGGCTTTGAACGACAAGTGGTCGCGCATTCGCGCCATCCGTGCCGAGGTTGCCCGCGCTATGGAAATGGTGCGCGGTGAAGGCGCGATTGGTTCCTCATTGCAGGCCGAGGTGAGCGTCTCGGCACCCGCCACTGATGTAGCGGCACTGCGCAGCCTGGGCGACGATCTCAAGTTTGTGTTCATCAGTTCGGCTGCCGATGTGGCAGAGGGTGATGCACTGGAAATCCGGGTGACACCCAGCCAGCAGCCGAAATGCGAACGTTGCTGGCATCAGCGTGCCAGCGTTGGCCAGAATGCCGCGCATCCGGGCTGGTGTGATCGCTGTGTGGCGAACGTCGATGGCGTGGGTGAGCTACGTTCCTGTGCCTGACCCGGCGAGCCTGACGATGTCGCTCCGTTCGGGCGCGCGGGTGTTTGGTCTGCTCGTGGCCTTTGGGGTGATCCTGTTCGATCAGATCACCAAACTGTGGGTGTTACAGTCCTTTGCCCCGGGAGAAGCCTTGCCGGTGACGTCCTTTTTTAATCTGGTCCTGGTGTTCAATCCGGGAGCGGCCTTCAGTTTTCTGGCCGATCATGCGGGCTGGCAGCGCTGGTTTTTTGCCGTCATTGCCCTGGCGATCAGTGGCTGGATTTTCTGGCAACTCAAAACAGTGCGGACGAAATCGCTATTCAGTATCGGCTTGGCACTGATCATGGGCGGTGCGCTGGGCAATCTGATTGATCGGCTCTGGTTGGGCATGGTCGTGGATTTCATTGATCTGCATGTGGCCGGATGGCATTGGCCGGCATTTAATGTGGCCGATAGCGCGGTCTGCGTTGGCGCCGTGCTTTATGTGCTGTGTCAGTCGCGCAGCTGATGGAGAATTGAGCGATGAATGAACAGGTTCAACAGATTCAGCCGGACAGCTTTCTGACGTTGCATTACCGGCTGACAACTCAGGACGGCGAGGAGGTGGTGAGCACCTTCGATCTAGGGCCGGCCACGATCCAGATGGGCAATGGTGAATTGAACGAAAACCTCGAGGCCTGTCTGGTCGGTCTGGTGCCGGGTGAGCATGCCATCTTCGAGGTGCCAGCGGAAGCGGGTTATGGTCAGCATAATCCTGCACTCGTCCAGCGGATTGCGATCAGCGCCTTACCGGTGGGTCAGGACCTCAGGGAAAATACACTGGTCGAATTTACCTCACCTGAGGGCGCTGAGTTTGCCGGTTTCGTGCGTGAACGTGATGACACACATGCGCTAATGGATTTTAATCATCCGCTGGCTGGCAAGAGCCTGCGTTTTGAAGTACAGATTATCGGATTGCTATGAGCACGACAGAAGCCACCGTTATGCCGATCACGCTGGCCAACCCGCGCGGATTCTGTGCCGGCGTCGAGCGGGCGATTGCAATTGTCGAGCGGGCACTCGAACAATACGGGGCACCGATTTACGTGCGTCACGAAGTGGTGCACAACAAGTTTGTGGTGGATGGTCTCAAGGCGCGTGGGGCTATCTTTATTGAATCCCTGTCGGATGTTCCCCCGGGGGCAACGTTGATCTTCAGTGCGCATGGGGTGCCGAAATCCGTGCGGGATGAGGCTGCTGCGCGGGAATTGCGAATCTTTGATGCAACCTGTCCGCTGGTGACCAAAGTGCACGTCGAGGTATCCAGGATGCGCGCCGAGGGGCGCGAAATCATCATGATCGGCCATAAGGGCCACCCCGAAGTCGAGGGCACCATGGGCCAATCTTCGGGCGGCATGTATCTGGTCGAGACCGTTGATGATGTTGCCAGGCTGACCGTGCCCGACGCGTCACGCCTGGCGTACGTGACCCAGACCACTTTGTCGGTCGATGATGCGGCGACGATTGTGGCTGCGTTGCGCGCCCGATTCCCCGAGATTGTCGGTCCCAAGAAAGATGACATCTGCTACGCCACCCAGAACCGGCAGGATGCGGTTCGGGTCCTGGCTCGCGATTGTGATCTGGTGCTGGTGGTCGGTTCGGTGACCAGCTCCAATTCGAACCGGTTGCGTGAATTGGCTGAACTGCTGGGTTGTCAGGCGTATCTGATCGACCGGGCCGACAACATTGATCCGGCCTGGTTCATTGACCAACCCCGCATTGGCATTACGGCGGGTGCGTCAGCGCCTGAAGTGCTGGTGGCTGAAGTCGTTGCCCGCTTGCACGACTTGGGGGCGGGTACGGTCCAGAATCTGGATGGCGTTGTTGAAGACGTTAAATTTCCGTTGCCGAGCGGGCTGCGTTAATCCGGTCGACCTGAACTGACATGTCCGATCCCGCCACCCGTCATCCCTGTTACCACTGCGGGCTGGAGATTCCCGATGGGGTTGCGCTGACGGTCGTTGTTCGCGGTCAGCCGCAGGCCATGTGTTGCGAGGGTTGTCGCGCGGTAGCCGAGGCCATTGTGGTCAATGGCCTGGAAGCGTATTACACGAACCGTGATTCGATGCCCGAATCGCCGAGAGAGGCGCGGCCGGACATTCTGGATTCGTTATCGCTCTACGATCAGGCGGAGTTCCAGAAAACATTCGTACGTGCGCTGGGTGAGCATGAGCAGGAAGCGGCGCTGGTATTGGAGGGGATTACCTGTGCCGCCTGTGTCTGGCTGAATGAGCAGCATGTAGCCCGGTTGCCCGGTGTGCTGGCGGTCGAGGTCAATTACACGACACGACGTGCACGGGTGCGGTGGGATGATCGTCGTGTTGCACTCTCGCAGATTCTGAAGGCCATTGCCGATATCGGCTACCGGGCCCATCCCTTCGATCCGGCACGCCAGGAAGCGCTCGCCCAAAAGGAACGCCGCGCCATGCTTTGGCGCCTGGCGGTTTCCGGGCTGGGCATGATGCAGGTGATGATGTACGCCTATCCGACCTATGTTGCCAATGACGGTGAACTGACACCGGATGTTGAAACTCTGCTACGTTGGTCGAGTCTGTTGTTGACCTTGCCGGTGATTCTGTATGCCTGTGGCCCGTTCTTCAGGAACGCCTGGCGGGATATCAAGCTGCGCCGGGTTGGTATGGATACCCCGGTGGCACTGGGTATTGGCGCTGCCTTTGCCGCGAGCGTGTGGGCAACAGTTTCCAACCACGGCGATGTGTATTACGACTCCATCAACATGTTCGTGTTCTTTCTGTTGGGGGGGCGTTACCTGGAATTGCTGGCCCGGCAGAAGGCCCTGCGCGCGACGGAAGAGCTTGGTCGCCTGGCGCCGGCCTTTGCTGATCGACTAACGGGGGCAGATGGCGATGCCGCGGTTGAAAGAGTGCTTGTCTCGGCGCTGGGGGTAGGGGATCGAGTTCTGGTCAAACCGGGGATGCAGATTCCTGCAGATGGACAGGTAACTGATGGCGTTTCCAGTGTGGACGAATCGCTGCTGACCGGTGAGAGTCAGCCTGTGCCCAAGGCCATCGGGTCCATCGTGACCGGGGGTTCAATGAATCGGGATAGCCCTTTGACTGTGCGGGTCGAACAGGTAGGTGCGGCGACACGCCTGGCGGCAATCCTGCGGTTGTTGGAACGCGGTGCGCTGGAAAAGCCTGTGGCCGTGACCACGGCCGACCGTGTGGCCTCGTGGTTCCTGTGGGGGTTGCTGGCGCTGTCTGCGCTAACTGCGTTGGTCTGGTGGCAGCTGGACCCGGCGATGGCATTGCCCGTTACGGTGGCGGTGCTGGTAGTCAGCTGTCCGTGTGCCTTGTCGCTGGCGACGCCTGTGGCGTTGACGATTGCATCGGGCCGGCTAGCGCGCGAGGGTCTGCTCGTTACCCGGGGGCATGCCATTGAAGTGCTTGCACAGGCAACCGATATGGTCTTTGATAAAACAGGGACGCTAACAACGGGGATGATGCAACTGGCCCATATAAAACCCTTGGCGGGTCTGGATGCGGATGCCTGTCTCGCGCTAGCAGCCAGTCTGGAGCAGCGCACGTCGCATCCCTTGGGGCAGGCCTTGCTTCGGGCGGCCGACGTAAACAACGGGTTGGTCCTTGCGGATGTGACCGATGAACGGCATGAAACCGGCGGCGGCATCGAGGCCCAAGTTGCCGGTCGACGATTGCGGATCGGTCATGCGGCTTATGTCTCGCACTTGGTCGGCGCCCCATTGCCGCCAGAAGCCTCGCCGGGTGCCGGCTCGGCAACGACGCTTTATCTGGGCGAAGCGGGCGCCTGGCTGGCCCGGTTTGAAATTGCCGACGAAGTCCGGCCTGATGCGCAGGTCGCCGTCCGGCGCCTGCTGGCCATGGGCTGTCGGGTGGCCTTGTTGTCGGGTGATGACGCCTCGGTGGTTGCTGATCTGGCGCAGCGCCTCGGGATTGCCGAAGCCCATGGACGGCAGACGCCGCAATCCAAGCTCGAGCAGGTGGCTGCCTGGCAGGCGGCCGGCCGGGTGGTTTGCATGGTGGGCGATGGGGTCAACGATGCCCCGGTGCTGGCGCAGGCGCAGGTATCAGTTGCCATGGGCGAGGGCACCGAGCTGGCAAGAACTCAGGGCGATTGCATCCTGCTGGGCCGGCATCTGTCGGTATTGCCCGACAGTATCGGGTTGGCCCGAGCCACCCGCAGAACAATCCGCGAAAATCTCTGGTGGGCAGTTCTCTATAACGCCATTGCCCTGCCTGTGGCGATGGCCGGCCTGTTGACCCCCTGGCTTGCGGGGATTGGCATGTCGTTCAGCTCGCTCTGGGTGGTCTTGAATTCGCTGCGATTACAGCGCAAAGTGATCAAGTAAGTCGGCGTGCCGACTGTTTCTAGTGACGGAGTTGCCAGTTGGAATCCCTTTACTTGCTGATCCCGGTTTCGATCGTTCTGGTCTTTGTGATTGCCGGCCTGTTCTGGTGGTCGGTCCGTTCCGGCCAGTTTGATGACCTTGAGGGTCCGGCGCACCGAATCATGATGGATCAGGAGCAGGGTCCGGCCCCGTCTGCGCACGATCCGAGAAGCCCCCAAGGGCGGACGCCTGATTGATTCGCCCCTGGAGGGCAGTGATCGCCGTTGTGCGATGCAACCAAATTTGACCTGGATCAACAAGTCTTCAATTGAGCAGCCATTTCTGCAAGTTGGGTCTTGTAACAGACACCAGACCCCGCCCATACTAGCGCCTGCAGGGTTATAGAACTCGGTTCTCACCCTGCTTCTCTGTTGGGGTTGAGGGTGCGCTGTTTTAAACAGTGCACCTTTTTTTTGCCCGGATGCCGTGCCTAGCCTATTTTTTAAGCGAAATCCCAGCCCGGCCGGCAAATTTGACCTAGATCAAACAATGCTTATTCAGTTAGAATTAAGCCTTCGTTAAGGGTTGGTTTTGTAGCAAAATCAGGGTGTTTGTTTAATCAAAGAGGTGCGTCCAATGTCTGTAATGTCGGATACGCAATCTGTATACAACTACAAGATTGTTCGGCAATTTGCCGTAATGACGGTGATCTGGGGGATCGTCGGCATGCTGGTGGGGGTGATTGTTGCCGCCCAGCTCGTCTGGCCTGAACTCAATTTCGCTCCCTGGCTGACTTTCGGCCGTCTGCGTCCGCTGCACACCAACGCCGTGATTTTTGCGTTCGGTGGCTGTGCGCTGTTCGCAACGTCCTACTACGTTGTTCAGCGCACCTGCTACACCCGTATTTTCTGCGACAAGCTTGCGGCCTTCACCTTCTGGGGTTGGCAGCTGATCATTGTCCTGGCTGCAGTAACTCTGCCGCTGGGCATGACGTCGGGCAAGGAATACGCCGAACTTGAGTGGCCGATCGACATCCTGATCGCTGTGGTGTGGGTTGCCTACGCCATCGTGTTCTTCGGTACGATCGCCAAGCGTAAAGTCGGCCACATCTACGTGGCTAACTGGTTCTACGGTGCCTTCATCATTGCTGTGGCGCTGCTGCACATCGTGAACAGCGCCGAAATGCCGGTCAGCCTGTTCGGTATGAAGTCGTACTCGGCTTACTACGGTGCACAGGATGCGATGGTCCAGTGGTGGTACGGCCATAACGCCGTGGGCTTCTTCCTGACTGCAGGCTTCCTGGGCATGATGTACTACTTCGTGCCAAAGCAAGCCGGTCGCCCGGTCTATTCGTACCGTCTGTCGGTGGTTCACTTCTGGGCCCTGATTTTCACGTACATGTGGGCAGGTCCGCACCATCTGCACTACACCGCACTGCCGGACTGGACCCAGTCTCTGGGTATGGTCTTCTCGCTGATCCTGCTGGCACCGTCGTGGGGCGGCATGATCAACGGCATCATGACCCTGTCGGGTGCCTGGCATAAGCTGCGTGACGATCCGATCCTGAAGTTCCTGATCACCTCGCTGTCGTTCTACGGCATGTCGACCTTTGAAGGTCCGATGATGGCGATCAAAACGGTGAATGCCCTGTCGCACTACACCGACTGGACCGTGGGTCACGTGCACTCGGGTGCCCTGGGTTGGGTGGCCATGGTGTCGATCGGTTCGATCTACTTCCTGATTCCCAAGCTGGTTGGCAAGCAGGAGATGTGGAGCACCAAGCTGGTGACCACGCACTTCTGGATCGCCACCGTGGGCGTGGTGCTGTATATCGCCTCGATGTGGATCTCGGGCGTGATGCAAGGCCTGATGTGGCGTGCAGTCAACGCCGACGGCACACTGACCTACAGCTTCATTGAAGCCGTGAAGGCCAGCTACCCGTTCTGGGCGATCCGTGTTCTGGGCGGCCTGATGTATCTGGTTGGCATGCTGCTGATGCTCTACAACGTCATCAAGACGATGCAGGGTGCCCGCATGGTTGACGATGCCGCTGTTCCGGCACCGGCCCACCACTAAGCTCAAGAGAATCGGAGAAAACGATGAAAATTACGCAAGAACTCGTTGAGCGCAAAGTAGGGTTACTGATCGTGCTGACCTTCCTGACCGTTCTGGTCGGTGGCGCTATCGAGATCATCCCGCTGTTCTGGCAGAAGTCGACGACGACCCCGATTGACGGGTTGAAGCCGTACGATGCCGTTCGTCTGGTTGGTCGCGATATCTATATCCGCGAAGGCTGCTACAACTGCCACTCGCAGATGATCCGTCCGTTCCGTGCTGAAACCGAACGCTACGGCCATTACTCCGTCGGTGGTGAATCGGTTTACGATCACCCCTTCCAGTGGGGCTCGAAGCGCACCGGTCCGGACCTCGCCCGCGTGGGTGCCCGTTATTCGGATACCTGGCACGTGGTTCACCTGAACAACCCGCGTGATGTGGTGCCCGAGTCGAATATGCCGGCTTACCCGCACCTCATGACCACCAAGGCTTCGGCCACGGTTGGTTCGGACGTGGATGCCAAGATGGTTGCGTTGCGCCGTGTCGGCGTGCCGTATACCGATGAGGATATCGCGGGCGCCAAAGATGCCATCGGTGACAAGACCGAGATGGAAGTTCTGGTTGCCTACCTGCAGGGTCTGGGTACGCTGCTGCCGAATGCTACAGCAGCGAATGCGGCGCCTACAGCACCTGCGGCTCAGTAATCATCATGGATCAGAACGATTTTCGTATCGCGGTAACGGTGGTTTCATTTATCGCCTTTCTCGCGATTGTGTTCTGGGCATACAACCGGAAGTCGAAGCCAGGCTTTGATGTGGCGTCGCGCATTCCGTTTGAAACCCTTGAGCAGGCCAAGCAGGACGAGGCCCGCGAATCGTCTCTGAAGTAACCCGAACCCGTCACGAACTTACGGAAGAATCATCATGCTAACTAGTGTTGCTTCGATAATTGTCACCATCGTGGTGCTGGGCAGCATCATCGGTTGCGGTTTCATTCTGTGGAACCAGAGCCGTGTGAAATTGCCCACTAAAATAGAAACCACCGGTCACGAGTGGGATGGCCTCGAGGAATATAACAATCCGCTGCCCAAGTGGTGGATGTATATGTTCTGGATCACGGTTGTCTTCGCGCTGGCCTATGTGTTCCTATATCCTGCTCTGGGTAATAACAAGGGCGTGTTGGACTGGTCGTCGACCGGCCAGTGGCAGAAGGAAGTCAACAAGGCCGATGAGCAGTATGGCCCGTTGTTTGCCAAGTATGCCCAGTCGTCGGTGATTGATCTGACGCAGGACCCGCAAGCCATGGAAGTCGGCAAGCGCCTCTACCTAACCTACTGCTACCAGTGTCACGGCTCGGATGCCCGTGGTTCAAAGGGTTTCCCGAACCTGGCGGATGGCGACTGGCTCTACGGTGGTTCGCCGGAAGTGCTGCTGCAGACCATTACCAATGGCCGCAACGGCATGATGCCGCCGCATGCTCATCTGGGTAATGAGGCGATCAAGGATCTGGTCAACTATGTTCGTTCGCTGTCGGGTCTGGCCAATGACTCGTTGCTGGCTGCCAAGGGCAAAGAACTGTTTGCATCTTCTGGTTGTGCCGGTTGTCACGGTGCCGACGGTAAGGGTAACCAGGCCATCGGTGCGCCGAATCTGACCGACAATGTTTGGTTCTACGGCAGCTCCGAAGCGACGATTACCGAGACCATTACCAAGGGTCGTCAGAACATGATGCCGGCCTTCGGTGAGCGCCTGAATGAGGGTAAGCTGAAGCTGCTGGCTGCCTACATCTACAATCTGTCGCATCCTGCTGCTGCCAAGTAGTTTTGGCAGTGGTTACAGAACGCCCCTCGGTTTTCCGCGGGGCGTTTTATTTTGAGTTTGTGAACGGTATATTGAAGCGTAGAATGTTGGTATCACAACATGACTACAGGTAGATCAATGAATCAGCCAGAACAACAGTCGCAATCTGAAGCCAAGGTCGAGGTCGTCGAGCAGGAGCTCTACGCCAAGCACAAGAAAGTTTATGCACGCGAAACGCCGGGCAAGTTTAACAACCTGCGCTGGGCACTGGTCTTCCTGACTCAGATCATCTTCTACTTTGGCCCGTGGCTGCAGTGGAATGGTCGTCAGGCGCTCCTGTTTGATCTGGCCGAGCGTAAGTTTTACCTCTTTGGCCTGGTGCTCTGGCCGCAGGACGTAATCTATCTCTCGGTCCTGCTCCTGTTGTCGGCATTCGGGCTCTTCCTCTTTACAGCCGTTGCCGGCCGTCTGTTCTGTGGCTATGCCTGTCCGCAGACGGTGTATACCGAAATCTTCATGTGGATCGAGAACCGCATCGAGGGTGACCGCAATGCCCGGATCAAACTCGATCAGTCGCCGATGACGGCGACCAAGTTCCGCATCAAGTCCAGCAAGTTCCTGCTGTGGGGCATTTTGTCGCTGTGGACGGGGATTACCTTCGTCGGCTACTTCATGCCGATGCGCGACCTCATGCACGATTTGCTGACACTGACGATCAGCGGCTGGTCTGCATTCTGGGTGTTTTTCTATAGCGCTTTCTGTTTCCTGCAGGCCGGCTTTATGCGTGAGCAGGTCTGTAAATACATGTGTCCGTATGCCCGATTCCAGGGTGTGATGTTTGACCCGGATACCCTGATCGTGACCTACGATGAAGGTCGTGGCGAACCCCGTGGCCCGCGCCGCAAGACGGATGACCTCAAGGCCAAGGGTCTGGGTGAATGCGTTGATTGCAAAGTCTGTGTTCAGGTATGCCCGACGGGTATTGATATCCGCAAAGGCCTGCAGTACGAATGTATCGGTTGCGGGCTTTGTATTGATGCCTGTAATGAAATCATGGCAAAGATGGATTATCCGCCGGGGTTGATCCGTTATGCGACTGAGAACTCCGTGGCCAAGCATTACACCGGCAACGAGATGTTGCGTCACGTATTCCGCCCACGCATCATGCTGTACACCGGTATTCTGCTGGTGATTCTGGCCGCCTTCATTTACTCACTGGGCACACGTATCCCGCTGCGCGTTGATGTGCTGCGCGACCGTGGCGTCATGTCACGCGAAGTAGCAGATGGCCTGACGGAAAACGTCTATTTGCTGCACGTCATGAATATGCAGGACACGGTACGTACTTTTACCGTGACACCAGAAGGCATGCCGGGCATCCGCATGGATGGCCAAAGCTCGTTTGAAGTTCAACCGTTGGAAAACCTGACGCAGCCGATCAACGTCCGTGTCCCGGCCGGTGAGGGTAAGCCGGGTGCCAACCCGATCACCTTCGTGATTGTGGATACCCAGAACCCGGATGTACGGCGCGATGAGAAGTCGACGTTCATTCAACCGAACTGATCTGAAGGTATGAGCCCCATGTCGCAGAATTCGACCGCCCCCTGGTACCGCCATCGCTGGCCCTGGATCCTGATGGCGGGTCCGGCCATTGTGATTGTGGCCGGCTTTATCACGGCCTGGTTGGCGATCAAGAGCTACGATGGTCTGGTCGAAGACAATTACTACAAGGTCGGTCTGGCCGTAAACCAGCAACTTCAGCAGAAGAAACTGGCAGCCGAACTGGGACTTGGCGCGAAACTCGCTTATCTCGAATCCGGAAATCAGCTACAGGTGGCTATTTCTGGTTTGCAGGCGGGCGCCATGCCTGATGCTCTGCAATTCAAACTGGTTCATCCCACGCGTAAGGGGGAGGACCAGACGGTCACTCTGACGCGTGACGGTGCGGTCTATCGGGGTCAGTTGGCAACCACGCCGGCGGAGGGTCGCTGGAAGGTGATTCTCGATGACCCGGTCGCCGGTTGGCGTATGGAGACGCTCTGGGATCTTCGCGCCGTCCCTCATGTCGCATTTTCAGCAAAACCTCAGTAGGAATTTACTTAACAGAAAGGAGTGCCATCATGGCCTGGAAAGAACTGTTTACGACGGACGTTGGTCTGGGTAGTTTGGCCGTTATTGCTTTTGTGGTCGGCATGTCGATCTTCTTTGGTCGCATGTTCCACAAGAAGATGAACGAGAAGCCAAGCGACCAGTAACCACGTCAAATCGCTTCAAAAAGTAAGCCCGGCTCAGTTTGCACTGGCCGGGCCTGTTTTTTTAGGTCGCTCTTTCTATCGGTAAACGAGTACCGGCGTCTTGGAATGGGTCAGAACCTTCTGGGTTTCGCTGCCCAGCAATAGACCGCTAATGCCGCGTCGTCCGTGCGACGCCATGAAAATCAGATCACAAGCCTTATCCTGTGCCGTCTGGACGATCACTTCGTAGGGGACGTCACTTGTCTCGGTCACCGTCGTCGTCGTAACTCCAGCTGCAGCGCAGATCTCCTCGGCTGCTTTGAGGTTGCGGTGTGCAATGGTGGTCGTCAGTTTGTTGAATTCGTCCGGTGGGGTTGGGTCGATCATGGCGCCATCCCCGTAGAAGCTGACCGGGTACTCCGGCTTAACAAAGAGAATCGTGATCCGGGCGCTGGTTTCACTGGCAAATTCTGCGGCTTTACGGGTGGCCATCAGTGACAGTTCCGAACCATCAATGGGCAGTAGCAGGTGCTTGAACATGGGTAAGGCTTTCAGTGAGCTGGGTGGCCGCTGGCAATCTCTGCCAGGCCGTCCGGGTTGGTAATCTGGAGATGCTTGGTCTGAACATCCACCAGACCGTCCTCCTGGAACCGTGAGAAAAGACGGGAGACGGTTTCCAGGGAAAGACCGAGGTAGCTACCAATCTCTTCACGGGTCATGCGGAGTACATAGGCCTGGGAAGAATAGCCCAGGTGACCAAAACGTTTGCCGAGGTCAAGAATAAAAGCGGCTAGGCGTGCCTCGGAACGCATATTGGCCAGAATCTGAAAGGCCGCCTGATCCTGTACGATCCGCTGGCTCATTAGTCGGTTCAGGTGCGCGTGCAGGGTCGGAAAGGCTTTGGCGATCTCATCTACATTGCCATAAGGCATCAGGCAGACCTCGCTCACTTCCAGTGCCACTGCGCGGCAGGCATGATGCCCCGAGCCGATACCATCCATGCCCAGAATTTCGCCCGTCATCAGAAATCCGGTGACCTGATCGCGCTGTTGTCGACCCGGCAGGAGTGTCTTGAAGAAACCGCTGCGCACGGCATAGATGGCATTGAAGGGTTCGCCGAGGTCGTAGAGCGTTTCACCCCGTTGCAGACGGCGCCGGGTCGGGAACCACTGATCGAGCGATTCCAGCTCGGCCATGTCGAGCGAGGGGGGGTGACAGACAGGATTCATGTCGCAGTGCAGGCACTGTGCCTTGAGCTCGGCGACATCAATGCCACGCGGCTTCGACCCTTGCGGGTTGGCGCACTGGGAATCCTGAATTTCGGTCTTGCTGGACATATAATTCGTCTATGAACAGTGCAACTATGGATCAAGCATCACTCGTCGATCGGGATCTGTGCCGACGCTTTGATATCAGCGGACCCCGATACACATCTTACCCCACTGCGGACAGGTTTCAATCCGACCCCGGGTCGCAGTTACTGGTAGACGCGCTACAAAGTCGGCCCGAGGCCACCCAGCCGCTCTCATTGTATGTGCATCTGCCTTTCTGCAGCACGGTTTGCTATTACTGCGGCTGCAATAAGGTCATCACCAAGGATCACAGCAAATCCTCGCGTTATCTGGATTACCTGGAGCGCGAGATTGACATGCAGGTGGCCGAGCTCAAAGGCAGTCATACCGTCGCCCAGTTGCATTGGGGCGGCGGAACGCCGACGTTTCTGAATGATGCAGAAATGACGCGGCTGATGGGTATCCTGCATCGCCGTTTTGATTTTCTGCCCGAGGGCGAGTATTCCATCGAGATTGATCCTCGTTCGGTTGACCCGAAGCGCGCGCATCTGCTGGCTGAGCTGGGCTTCAACCGGATGAGCTTGGGGATTCAGGATTTCGATCCCCTGGTGCAGATGGCGGTTAACCGGATCCAGACCTTCGAACAGACGCGCGATGTGATGCAGGCGGCGCGTGAGGCCGGTTTCAAGTCGGTCTCGGTGGATCTGATTTATGGCCTACCACGTCAAACGCTGGCGGGTTTCAGGGCCACGCTGGAGAAAACCCTCAGCCTGCAGCCCGACCGGATTGCGCTCTACAGTTATGCCCACCTGCCGCAGATCTTTATGCCGCAGCGACGCATACACGAAACCGAATTACCCAAAGCCGAAGAGAAGCTGTCGCTTATGGCCATGGCCATTGATACCCTGATGGCAGCGGGGTACGTATTTATTGGCATGGATCACTTCGCCCGACCGGATGACGAACTGGCGCTGGCGCAAAAGGCTGGCAAGTTGCATCGTAACTTCCAGGGCTATTCGACCCATGCCGAGCTGGATCTGCTGGCCTTCGGGGTGTCGGCCATTGCCAAGGTCGGGCCGGTGTATGCGCAAAATGCCAAATCGCTGGATGAGTACTACCACGATATAGATGCCGGCCATCTGCCGGTGCGCCGAGGTTACCGGATGGATCACGACGACACGTTGCGCCGCGCCGTGATTCAGGAGCTGATGTGTCACTTTGGTCTGGATTTTGCGCCCGTTTCTAAAGCCTGGGCGATCGATTTTGCCAATTACTTTGCCGATGCACTCGAGCAACTGCAGCCGCTGGCCGAGGCCGGCCTGCTGCAGATCGATGCACAGGGTATCCGCGTCATGCCCAAGGGTCGGCTGCTGGTGCGCATCATCGCCATGGCCTTTGACCGTTATCTTCAGGCCGACCGCCAGAAGTCGCCTGAAGGGCGGCAGCGATATTCGCGCGTGATCTGATTCCGAGTCTGCCGTGCCCGAACTCACACTCCTCTCTGCCGTTGTCATTGGCTGGCTGGGTGGGGTGCACTGCCTGGGGATGTGTGGCGGCATTGTCAGCGCGCTTGCTCTATCGGCCCCCCAAGCTGGGCGCTCCCGGATTCTTCTAGCGTATAACCTGGGGCGATGCGTTACCTACATGGTGCTCGGGTGCCTCGCCGGCGCACTGGGTCAACTTAGCACGCAAGCCCTGGGCGTGGCGCCCACCGTTCTGTACGCCCTGGCCAACCTGCTACTCATTGGTATGGGTCTTTATCTGCTGGGTCTACCCTGGTTAGTGCGCCCACTGGAGCAGGGGGGGCAGCACCTGTGGCGTCATATTGAACCTCTGAGCCGCCGCCTGTTTCCGGTCAACACGTTGCCACGCGCACTGGGCGTGGGCTTGCTCTGGGGCTTTCTCCCCTGTGGTCTGGTGTATAGCGCCCTGGCTACGGCCTTTGCCGCCGGTTCGGCTGTTGCGGGCGGCGTCTGGATGGCGGCCTTTGCGCTGGGTACGCTACCTAATCTGCTGCTGGCGGGTTGGGTCGGTGCCCATACCCTGCAGCAACTGCGGCAGTCGTCATTGCGCTGGCTGGCGGGTCTGCTGGTCGCTGGCTGGGGCGCTTATGGCGTATGGTTGTTGATGGCGTCGCAGCGTATCGGTGTCGGGGCCTGATCATGTCGACGAACGAACATCTTTTCAGAATCACTGGTCTGCGCTGCGCCAATTGTGCCAATACGGCGCGTAAAGCCCTGGAGCAGATTCCCCACGTCAGCGCCGAGGTCAACTTCGCTACCGAGGAAGCGATTGTCCGTTCACCCGAAGCGGTGACGGTGACGCAGATTATCGAAACAATCCGTGGGGCAGGTTACGGCGCCACGGAAATCCAGGATGACCTGGACGCAGCTGTTCCACAAACCGAACCCATGGCTCGCGCCCGTTTCTGGGTCGCGGTGCTCTGTGCGCTGCCGCTTGCATTGCAGATGCCCCTGGCCTGGGTGGGTGTGCATGAGCACCTGTCGCATGGTTGGCAATTTGCCCTGGCCACGCCGGTGCAGCTCTGGGTAGCCTGGCCGTTCTACCGCGGCGCCTGGCATGCGCTCAGACTGCGGACTTCCAATATGGATGTGCTCATCAGCCTGGGCACGCTGGCTGCCTACATCTATTCTTCCGTACTCTGGTGGACGGGTGCCGAGGGAGATGTGTACTTCGAGGCCTCGGTGGTGGTGATTACCCTCGTTATGGCCGGCAAAATTCTGGAGCAGCGCGCCAAGCAGTCGAGTGCTTCGGCGATTACGCGTCTGATGCACCTAGCGCCCAAAACCGCCTGGAAATGCGTGGCAGCGGCTCCTGCCGCCGACCCCTTTGTGAGCGTTCCCCTCAGCGAGATTCGCCCGGGGGATCAGGTACGCATCATGAGCGGTGAATCGGTGCCGGTTGATGGTGTGGTGATTGATGGCCAATCAGCGGTGAGTGAAGCCATGCTCACCGGCGAGCCTGTGCCGGTAGAAAAACATCGCGATGACAAGGTCTATGCCGGCACGCTGAATGGTGACGGTGTGCTGGTTTGCCGTGTTACCGGTGTGGGCCGGACTACTGTGCTAGCGGGCATTGCGCGGCTCGTATCCCAGGCGCAGGGATCGCGGGCGCCGGTGCAGGCGCTGGTGGATCGGGTCTCGGCCTGGTTTGTGCCCGTGGTCGTGGTTCTTGCGCTGCTGACCTTGCTTTACGGGGGGTTTGCGCTCAATGACTGGCAAACGGGACTGGTGCGCGCTGTGGCGGTACTGGTAATTTCCTGTCCGTGTGCACTGGGCCTGGCCACGCCGACGGCCATCATGGTGGGGATCGGCGAGGGCGCCCGTCAGGGCATCCTCGTGCGTGATGCCGATGCCTTGCAACGCGCAGCATCAGCCGTTGCAGTGGTGTTTGATAAAACCGGTACGCTAACGCAAGGCCAGCTCCGACTGACGGATCTCATGACGGAGAGCGATGGCGGCTTTGACCGGGCCCACATACTGGCGCTTGCCATGGCGCTCGAAGCGGGGTCGGCACACCCGATTGCACACGCCATACGTCTTGCTGCCGCTAGTGATGCTGCAGCAGTGCCGCCGCCGGCGGTGCGTGATTTCAGGACGGAACCCGGTATTGGCGTTTTTGCGGATATCGAAGGTCAGCGTTTTGGCGTGGAACGCTGGTCCGACCGGTTTACCGACTCGGCATCGGGTTTCTGGGCGCCACGCGCGCAGCGACTGATGGCAGATGCCAAAAGTGTGTCGGTTCTCACCCGGGCAGGACAACCGGTCGCACTATTGGCCTTTGCCGACACGCTCCGGCCCGATGCTGCGGATGCGATTTCGCGACTCCACGCACTCGGGCTGCGCCCTGTGATGCTGACGGGCGATCAGCCGGAAGCCGCCGGTGTGGTGGCCCGGCAACTCGGGATCCAGGAAGTTCATGCCGGGGTGATGCCTGCCGGCAAGGCAGGGCAGGTCAACCAGCTCATGGCCCAATCACCGGCCGGCGTGATTATGGTCGGGGACGGCATCAACGATGCTCCGGCCCTAGCCGCTGCCTCAGTGGGGGTCGCCATGGGCGGCGGCATGGATATCGCCATGGAGAGTGCCGGTATTGTGCTGATGCATAACCGGCTCACGGGTGTCCCTGAAGCCATCGATTTATCCCGTCGGACCCTGGGCAAGATACGCCAGAATTTATTTTTAGCCTTTATTTACAATGTGTTGGCGATTCCCCTGGCGATGAGCGGGGCGCTAAGCCCGGTCATTGCCGGCGCGGCCATGGCCTGTTCATCAATCTCGGTCGTGGGAAATTCGCTCTTATTGCGTCGCCGATCGCCTCAGACGCATGACAAATCCTGATCAACCGCTATAATTTTCAGGTTCGACGCAATTCATCCTGCGTTCAACCAACCGCACCAACACCATACCTACACCAAACCAGAATTAGGGAGCAGACATGAACATCGATAACATTTCCATCGGCAAGGATGTCCCGAACGATTTCAACGTCGTCATCGAGATCTCGGCCAACGCCCCGGGCATCAAGTACGAACTGGACAAGGATTCGGGCGCCGTTTTCGTCGACCGTTTCATCGCCACGCCGATGCACTATCCCTGCAACTACGGTTTTATCCCGTCGACCCTGTCGGAAGATGGTGACCCCGTTGATGTGCTGGTAGTTTCGCCGTTTCCGCTGCCGCCGGGTGTGGTCATCCGTTGCCGTGCCATCGGTATGCTGGCCATGGAAGATGAAGCTGGTGAAGATGCCAAGCTGGTCGCTGTGCCGGTCTCCAAGCTGACCTCGCTGTATGACAAGATCAACAGCACCGATGACCTGCCGGAACTGCTGATCAAGCAGATCACGCACTTCTTCGAGCACTACAAGGATCTGGAAGCCGGCAAGTGGGTCAAGGTTAAGGGCTGGAAGGATGCGGCTGCCGCCAAAGCCGAAATCACGTCGGGTGTTGCCCGCGCTAAGGCTGGTAAGTAATTCAAGGCCTGGTCAGGCCTGAATTCGTACCGTGGCCCTGACGTTCGTCGGGGCCATTTTTTTGTAGGGCCATCCATTGTTGGAGAGTTGTGTGCAGGTTGCAGTTGCTCAGATGAACGTGGTGCTCGGCGATCTGTCGGGTAATGCGCAGCGCATTGTTGCAGCGGCCCGGGCAGCTGTTGCTGGTGGCGCGGATCTGCTGCTCACGCCCGAATTGAGTCTGTGTGGTTATCCGCCGGAAGACCTGTTGTTGCGACCGGATTTCTACCGTCAATCCGAAGCGGCTTTGGAACAACTGGCCGATGCCACACGCGATATCAATCTGGCCATTGTGGTTGGACATCCGCTCAACGATGGCGGTGATCATTACAACGCGGCTACGGTGCTGCTGGGTGGGCAGCGGCTCTGCACCTACCGCAAGCAGCACCTGCCGCAATACGAAGTCTTTGACGAGTGCCGTTATTTCAAGCCGGGTCGCGAGACCGTGGTCTTTGAGCATGCCGGCGTGCGTTTCGGCTTGGCGATCTGCGAAGACGTCTGGTACACCGGGCCGGCATTAAATGCCAAGGCAGCCGGTGCCGAGGTGTTGCTGGTGCTGAATGCCTCGCCGTATCACCTGGACAAGGCTGTGGACCGGGCGACCGTGATCCGTGATCGCATCATAGAGACCGGGTTATCGGTGGTGTACTGCAATCTGGTCGGCGGCCAGGATGAGCTGGTCTTTGATGGCGCCTCCTGCGTTGTCGATGCCGGGGGCAAGACCGTGCTGCAACTGGCGCAATTTTGCGAGTGCATGGCCATGGCCGATTACCGGCAGGGCGTCTGGTCGACTACGGCGAGCAGCTCGGCGCCGGAATCAATCAATGCCCAGATCTATAACGCCCTGGTACTGGGTGTGCGCGACTATTTTGCCAAGAACGGCTTCGCGGGTGCCTATCTTGGGCTGTCCGGTGGAATCGATTCGGCGCTGACACTCTGTGTAGCTGTCGATGCGCTTGGCCCTGAACGCGTTCGCCCGATCATTATGCCGTCACCTTATACCGCACAGATGAGCATCGACGATTCGCTCACCCTGAGCAAGCACCTTGGCGTCACCTCTGAGGTCGTCGACATCGCGCCAGCGATGCAAACCTATGAGCAGCTGCTCGGACCCTACTTTGTCGGTTTGCCAGCAGATACGACGGAGGAGAACCTGCAGGCCCGTATCCGCGGCAACCTGCTCATGGCCTTATCCAACAAGAGTGGCTGGCTGGTACTGACCACCGGCAATAAATCCGAAATGGCCGTCGGTTACTGCACCCTGTATGGGGATATGGCGGGTGGCTTTGCCGTGCTCAAGGATCTGTTCAAGACCCGGGTCTACGAGGTCTGTCGCTGGATCAACCGCGACAAGGAAATCATTCCCTGGCGGATCATTGAACGGCCACCGTCGGCAGAGCTGAGACCGGATCAGACCGACCAGGATTCTTTGCCACCCTACGAGGTGCTGGACGCCATCGTGGCCGATTATATGGAGCAGGATCTCAGCCCGAAGGAGATCATGGCCCGGGGCTACCGTGAGGCCGACGTAAAGCGGGTTGTGCGCCTCTTGCGTATTTCTGAGTACAAACGCCGCCAGTCGCCGGTCGGCATCCGTCTCACGCGCCGGGGTTTTGGTAAAGACTGGCGCTATCCGATTACCAACCGATATGCCGATGAGTGGTAAGCTATGGGTTATCAAGAAATCCGTCCTTGACCGCATGGAGTCGTCATGAAGCAGATTGTTGCCATCATCAAACCGTTTAAACTCGATGAAGTCCGTGAAGGGCTGTCCGAAATCGGCATTACTGGGCTGACCGTGACTGAAGTGCGCGGCTTTGGTCGCCAGAAAGGTCACACTGAGTTGTACCGGGGTGCCGAGTACGTAGTCGACTTTTTGCCTAAGGTACGACTCGAAGTCGTTGTGCAGGACGACCGGGTTGATGCCGTTCTGGAATCGATCATCAAATCGGCCCGTACCGGCAAGATCGGTGATGGCAAGATCTTTGTGCTGCCGGTCGAGCAGGTGGTGCGTATCCGTACCGGTGAAATCGACGACGCGGCGATCTGATTACTTTGCGCCGACAATAGAGCCCTGCGCTGAATCCGCAGGGCTTTTTTGTGTCGACAACCGGACCTGATGCCGTGCCGCTGATTGCCTTTAACAAGCCCTATGGCGTTGTCTCCCAGTTCACCCCCGAAGGGCGCTGGCAGGGGTTGAGTGACTACCTGTCTTTGCCCGAATACCGGGTTGCTGGCCGACTCGACGCCGACAGCGAAGGCCTGTTGTTGCTAACCGAAGATGGCCGGCTGCAGGCACGCATCGCCGAACCACGCCATAAACTGCCAAAGTGCTATTGGGCGCAGGTTGAGGGTGTCCCTGACGACCTGGCGCTTCAAAAGTTGCGTGCAGGCCCGGTGCTCAATGATGGGCCGACTCGTGCCTGCCAGGTCTTGGTCCTACCCGATGACATCGAGACCACGCGCCTCTGGCCGCGCCATCCGCCAATCCGTTTCAGGCAGCATATTCCCACCACCTGGTTGGGAATCACGTTGACCGAGGGCCGCAACCGTCAGGTTAAGCGGATGTGTGCCGCGGTCGGTTTTCCGGTGCTGCGTCTGGTGCGTGTGTCAGTTGGCGGCATCAGTCTGTTTGATGCGGACGGGGGCGATGCCTTATCCTTAGGGAAGTCGACCGCTGTCGCGGTCGCACAACTTCAAGCCGTCCCATGAAAAAACCGTTTCAATCGCTGGCTATTGTCCTCGTTGCCATCATCGGGTCGCTGCCGGCCCGCGCTGCACCTGATCTGGTTCGCCTTGGTCTTGGAGACGGGGTGCTCGATGTGGAAGTGGCTACCACCCAGAGCCAGAGATCGCAGGGGCTGATGAACCGCAACAGCATGCCCTCAGACCGCGGAATGGTGTTTGCCTATCCGGCCCCCGCCTATTTCTGCATGTGGATGAAGAACACGCTGATTCCGCTGTCAGTGGCGTTTATTGATGCCCAGGGGCAGGTGATCAACATTGCCGATATGGCGCCACAGACCGAGACGAATCATTGCACGCAGCGTAACGCGACCTTTGCGCTGGAAGTGAATCAGGGCTGGTTTGCTCGGCATGGTGTGCGCGCCGGGACCCAGGTGATTGGTCTGGAAAAAATCCCCCGGGCCGAGTATTGACCAATGGGCATACGCGAGAGCCGGACCAAGGCCCATCGATTTCAGGGGCGCAGCCGTGGCAGTCACTGGCACCCGCTCGGAAAAGCCTTGCGCCCGCCCGAGCGCCTGCGGCCCTGGCTTACGGAACCCAAATCACTCACCGTCAGGTTGCAACGCTACTGCGGCAATATCCACCTGCGGGTGATCGCCCAATCCCTCGGCGAACCCTTTAATGACGAGGGTGCCGGCCGTCTACCGCTGGCGGTGTGTCGTGCAGTCGTTCTATCGTCAGATAACGGTCAGCCACTGGTGGTCGCTCATTCCATTCTGGCTGCCGTGCCACGTGGCCCGCTCTCGGTCATGATTCGCAAGCTGGGCCGGCAGGCGCTGGGTTCGCTGCTGTTTACGCACCGGGGCTTTGTTCGCCGGCAAAGGGAATGGGCCTTTCTGGATCGCCGGCATCCGTTGTATCGGTTGACGCGGGTAGAGGATTCATCGACACCCGAACGGCTATGGGCCCGCCGTGCTGTGTATAGCCTGTCACGTTTTCCGCAGCAATCCGTGCAGGTGACAGAGGTATTCTGTGAGGCCAGTTTCAGGCCCAATTAACAAGGTCGTTCGTATGAAGCATACCTTGAAGCGCATTGTGTTTGGTCTGGTTGCCGTATTGGCCCTGTTCTGGGTCGCCGCCAGCCAGTTATTACCCGGCGTAATCCGGAGTCAAGTGCAGCACCTGGAAACACAGATCGGTGCCCGGATCGCGATCGGAGCGATCCAGATTGAACCGCTGATGCTGCGTGCCCGTTTGAATGATGTGGCACTAATGCCGCTGAACGGTAACGCCGATGATGCGCTACTGACGCTGAAGCAGCTGGAAGTTGATGCGCGCTTCTGGCCGCTGTTGACTGGTCGGGTGAGCCTCGAACGCATTGTGCTAGATCAGCCGCAGGCCGGGCTTGTGCGATCTGCGGATCGAGGTCGTCAGGCAGGCGTGTGGAACTGGCTGGTATTTGTCGACCGGCTCAAGGCCCTGGGCGATCAGTCGCCGCCGGCAGACCCGGCACAACAAAGCGCCATCAAAGTCAGCGTGGATGAATTTGTTCTGAAGGACGCCCGGGTCATGGTTCGTGATCCTCGCCAGAAGTCAGCATACGATCTGGGGCCGTTCAATCTGCATCTCACGGATCTGCGTAATCAGGATGACGCGGGCCATGTGGGCGGCTCGTCTGTGCAGTCGCACTACACGTTCAACCTGGGCCGGGTGCAGATCCCGCTGCCCGGTCAGGCGGGGATGCCGGATCGCCTGCTCCGCTTTGAAAATGTGGTGGCATCGGGTCAGTTTGAGGGAGACTCAGGTTCGAACCTCAGGGCGGCCCTGGATCTGAAACTGGATGAGGGCAGCATTCAATCGACCTGGCAGGTGGATGCAAAGGGCGCGCTCAGTGGCAAGATGGCGCTGCAGTCGCTACCCGTGAAGCCGCTACTTAGTCTGGTGCCGACCTATCAATCACTCGACAGTCTTTCGGGCGTGATTGATGGTGAGGTCGAGATCCGGCAGGACGCTGCTGCGATTAATTTGGGGGCCAATATCAAATTCAATGCGCTAGATGTACGCATTGCCGGCAGTCGGGACCCGTTGATCGCCTGGGATACCACCGCATTGAACCGATTGCGCCTGGAATTACCTGCTGTAGCCTCGCAGTCGGGCCAATTGAATCTCGACGAAGTCGTGGTCGAGAATCCGAAGATCCGATTCGGGATCGATGCGCAGGGCTATTCAAACTTCAGGGCGCTGTTCAACCGGCCTGAGCCCGGGCCGGTTACTGCGACAGCTGGAGATGGCACGGTCACAGCGCCGCCTGCGCCTGAGGCCAACACCATCGTGGGTGCCGACAAGACTCCCGCGTTTCGTTATGACATCCGTTCAGTACGCCTTAAAAACGGGTCCATGTTTTTTGCCGACGAGTCGATCAATCCGGTGTTTCGCGTCAACGTGACCGATTTGAATGGATCGGTTCAGGGCATCAGCAATGCGCCTGGCCGTTATGCCACGATGGTGCTTAACGGACGTGCCGCCAAAACCGGTAGCCTGCGCGCACGAGGCCAGCTGGCTTTTGCAGATCCGCGCCTCAATCATGATGTCAGCCTGGTCTTCCGGAATATTCCGCTTAACGCCACCAACCCCTACGTGATGACCTTTGCCGGTTATGTCATTGATGATGGCCGGATCGATGTGGATCTGCGCTATGTCACCAAAGATGCGCAGTTGCAGGGAAAGAACCGATTCGTGATCAGGAAGATCAAACTGGGTGAACCGGTGGCCAATTATGAAGGTGCACGCCTGCCACTGGGACTGGCGATTGCACTGCTTGAAGATTCGGATGGCATGATCGACGTCAATATTCCGGTGCGGGGCAATGTGAATGAACCGGAATTCAGTGTCGGGCATCTGGTCTGGCAAGCCGTGAAGACACTGCTCAATAATGTGGTGACCGCCCCCTTCCGAGCACTTGGGGCATTGCTGGGCATTGAAAACATGGATGCGCTGGCGTTTGTACCGGGGGAGAGCGCGCTCCCACTGGAAGGGGAGGAACCGCTGAACCGGATTGCCGACTACCTGGTGAAACATCCCAATACCCGTTTGATCATCCACGGCCCCTACGACCAAGCGGTGGATGCACCCGAGCTGGCGCGCGCGTTGGCAGATACCGCCATACTGCAGGCGTCGGGGATTAAGGTGGTGGCCGGAGAGCCGCTGCCATTGCCCAATCTGACGGACCCGCAGGTTCGAACAGGCCTGAAGTCGGCCTATGCCAGTCAGGTGGGGCGGTTGAAACTTGGGCAACGATTGTTGTCCTTGCCCGATAGCCCCGAACGAGATGCGCAGATGCGTCAGGAACTCATTGAGAGTTACAAGGTCGGCGAGAATCAGCTCAGAGCGCTAGCGACACAGCGCGCACAGGCCGTCAGGGCACGTTTGTTAGGCGTGGATTCAGAGCTGACAGCGCGGGTTCGTATCGGGGATGTGGAAAGTGTGAGTGCCGACAAGGCAGGCGTACCCGTCAAGGTCGTGCTGGAAAAGAACGACTGACCTCTGACCGGCGACCGCCGTTGAATAATCGCGACGCATAAAAAAACCGGCCGGAGCCGGTTTTTATGATGGGCTATTAACCGATCAGGCAAAGTTTGCTTCGGCAAACTTCCAGTTGGCCAGTTTGTCGAGGAAAGTCTCGACGAACTTCGGGCGCAGGTTGCGGTAGTCGATGTAGTAGGCGTGTTCCCAGACATCAACTGTCAGCAGGGCTTTGTCGCCGGTCGTCAACGGGGTGCCGGCGGCGCCCATGTTGACGATGTCGACGCTGCCGTCGGCCTTCTTGACCAGCCAGGTCCAGCCTGAACCGAAGTTGCCCACGGCGGATGTCTGGAATGCCTTTTTGAACTCGTCAAACGAGCCCCACTTCTTGTTGATGGCATCGGCCAGTGCACCGGTCGGTGCACCGCCACCATTAGGCGACAGGCAGTTCCAGAAGAAGGTGTGGTTCCAGACCTGGGCGGCGTTGTTGTAGATACCGCCGGCTGGCGCCTTTTTAACGATCTCTTCAAGGCCGAGCTTTTCGTATTCGGTACCCGGGATCAGATTGTTCAGGTTGGTCACATAGGCCTGATGGTGCTTGGCGTAGTGGTAGTCGAAGGTTTCTTCCGACATGTGCGGGGCGAGGGCGTTCTTGGCGAACGGCAGTGCGGGCAATTCAAAAGCCATGATATTTTCTCCGTAGGGGGGGCTGCAAGCGCTTAATTCTAGACAGAGCCGGTGGGACCTGCAAGCGTCAGCTCGGATGGGCGGATTCAACGCGGGCAGTGAGCTGGCCGTCCGCTAGCCGGAGCGACACGGCAGACTGGACAGGTGCCTTGTGAATACTGTCGATGAGGTGTCCCTGGGCATTGGTGATCAGTGCGTACCCGCGCTGCAGCGGCTGCGTCGGGTCTAGTGCCTGCAGCCGCAAACCGGATTCGGAGAGGCGTCGGTGTTCCTGATCAAGCGAGCGCTGTATCCAGTGTGTCAGCCGGGCCTGATCTCGGGTCAGTCGATCCTGTTGCCGTTCCAGCAGGGCCATCGGGCTGCGTAAGCGAGCGCCATAACCATCCAGACGCATACCGGCCTCGTTGATCTGACGGTTGATGCGCTGGTACAGGCGATCCTGCTGCATACTGAGTTGCGAGAGTAACCGGGTTTTATCCGGCGCAACCATCTCGGCAGCAGCGGTGGGTGTTGGAGCGCGTACATCGGCGGCCAGATCGGCCAGGGTTATATCGGTTTCGTGGCCAACCCCGCAGATGATAGGTAGGGTGCTGGCGGCGATGGCCTGAACGACTGCAGCTTCGTTGAAGCACCAAAGATCTTCGAGCGAGCCACCGCCCCTGCACAGGAGGAGCACGTCGGCGGCGCCATGGCGGTTGGCTGATTCGATGGCGTTGACGATCTGCGGGGTCGCATCGGCCCCCTGGACGAGGGTGGGGTACAGGATCAGTCGCGCGTAGGGCGCCCGCCGGGCGAGTGTGGTGAGGACATCATGGAGCGCGGCAGCCTGCGGGCTGGTGATGATGCCGATCGTACCGGGAAAGGCGGGTAGCGGCTGTTTGCGTGCCGGATCAAACAGCCCCGCAGCATCCAGCCGGGCCTTGAGTTCCAGAAACCGTTCGTACAGCGTGCCCAGGCCGCCCTTGACCAGCGTTTCTACCGTCAGCTGGAATTCGCCGCGGGCCTCGTAAAGGGTGACCTGAACCCGGGCCCGCACTTTATCGCCCTGCCGGGGTTGCCAGCCAAGACGTGCAGCACGAGTTCGAAAGAGGGCACAGCGGACCTGCGCCGAGGCATCCTTGAGCGTAAAGTAGATGTGTCCGGAGCTGGCCGCTGTTAACTGGGCAATCTCTCCCTCGACCCAGATCTGGGGGAAGCGGGCTTCTAGCTGATTTCGTACGGCGGCATTGAGTGCCGAAACCGTCAGAACCGGCAGGTCGCCGGGTGGTCCGTCAGCGGTTGAAGAGAGATCCGGGTGCATGGCCATACTTTAATCCCAGATCACCGGTCTCGCCCGCATCGCCGGGCGTAAATATTTCTGTAAAAGTGCTTGACAAGGTCAGATTTCTCCACCAACGCGTGGCAACCCTTGATCTATGGCGGTTTGTTGCAACGCAACGCCACCGAAGGGTTGGTGCCGTGTTCTATAATATTGATTTATATGAAATAAAATTTTTAGCCCCTTTTTTGAGCGGGGTAAGGGAAGTACCCGTCTTGGCACGACTTAACCCATTTAATGACAGGCTATCCACAAAGTTATCCACCGTTTTTGTGGATAATCCAGAGGGCCCGCTAACCCTTTGATCCATCAGCTTGCTTGCTCAAAAGAGGGGGGCTGGCTACACTCCTACTTTACCCTTTTTGCGCTGATATCCATCGTGTTCGCCCTTATTCAAGCCGCTGGCTGGCCGATCTGGCCATTACTCATTGCCTCTATTATTGCCCTTGCCCTCATTATCGAGCGGCTCTATAGTCTGCGCCGGCCCAAGGTGCTGCCGCCCGGCTTGTTGCAATCGGTTCTGGCAGTCCTGCGTCGGGGCGGTTATGACGCCAATGGCCTGCGTCAGCTGGAAGAAGGTTCGCCGCTGGGCCGGGTTCTGGCCGCAGGGATCCGTAACCAGAACGCCAGTCGCGAGATTATGCGCGAGGCCATCGAGGAATCCGGCCGTATGGTCTATCACCAGCTCGAACGGTATCTCACGACGCTCGGGACGATTGCATCGATCGCGCCGCTACTGGGCTTGCTGGGCACCCTGGTGGGCATGATTGATATTTTTGGTTCGCAGACCCCGGGTACGGGTAATCCGCAACAACTTGCCTACGGGATTTCGGTGGCGCTTTACAACACCGCCTTCGGCCTGCTCATTGCCATCCCCGCGCTGATCTTCTGGCGTCATTTCCGCGCGTTGGTGGATGGCTATGTGGTCGATATGGAACAGCAGGCCGTCAAGCTTGTCGAAGTGATTCACGGCGAACGTAGCTGATCGCTGGAGCCTAAGGCATGAATTTCCGACGCGGTACCGGGCGCGATGAGCCCGAAATCAATCTGATTCCATTTATTGATGTGTTGCTGGTCATCATCATTTTCCTCATGATGACCACGACCTACAGTAAAGTCTCCGGTATCGAGATCGATCTGCCGACAGCGGCCGCCAGTAACCAGACACCTCCTGATGAAATCACTGTTTCTGTCACGGCGGCTGGTACGGTGGTGGTGGATGGTCAGAGCCTGACGCGCCCCAGTGTCGATACTGTGGCCGCTGCGCTCAAACAGGCTGCCCAGCGCAAGGGGGCCAGCAAGCCGCCGGTCGTCTCGATTAATGCCGATGCCAAGGCCACACACCAGAGCGTAATTGATGTCATGCAGGCGGCGCATCAGGCCGATCTGTCGCAAATTTCATTTGCCACACGAAGCGGCTCATGATGCTGCGCCCCAATGAGGTCGAGGCGAGCTGGTATGGCCGTATCCGACTGGGGGCAGTGCAACGCGGATTGCTGTGGCTTCTCTCTTGGCTCTATGCCGGCGCGATGGCGCTGCGCCGTCAACTCTACGCGTGGGGTATTTTAAAAAGTACCCGGCTGCCGGTGCCCGTGGTGGTGGTCGGCAACATCATTGTCGGGGGTGCCGGTAAGACGCCGCTGACCCGTGCTGTGGCACGCCAGCTACGTGATGCCGGTTGGAAACCGGGCATTATCAGCCGCGGTTACGGCCGGCAGATTCCGGGCGTGCGTGCAGTGGGTGTTGGCGATAGCCCACGGTATGTGGGGGACGAGCCCCTGCTTTACGCCGATGATGGCTTACCCGTGTTTGTCGGGGAGAAGCGTGTTGATGCCGCCAGAGCGCTGTTGGTGGCGAATCCGGGTGTCAATGTACTGATTGCGGATGATGGGCTGCAGCACTATGCGCTGGCCCGCGATGTCGAGATTGTGGTGTTTGATCGCCGCGGTATCGGCAATGGTGCTTTATTGCCGGCCGGTCCGTTGCGCGAAAGCCCGGCCCGCCTGAACGAACCCAGTGTTAAAGCCCAGGTATGGCAGGCTGGTGCGGTGCCTGCGGCCGCCTGTGTTGCCTCGGGTGTGCCAGCCTATCGCATGACACTGGAAGCAGGCGAGATTTATGCCATCAACAACCGGCATCATCGCCAACCCCTGAGTGCGCTGGCCGGAAAGACGGTCTGTGCCATCGCCGGCATCGGACACCCGGAACGTTTTTTCGCGATGCTGCGTGATCATGGTCTGGTCGTTGAGGAATACCCGTTCCCGGATCACCATGTCTTCAAGCGCGGCGATCTGCCCACGTCATCACTCCCCGTGCTGATGACCGAGAAGGATGCAGTAAAATGTGCCGAGTTTTCGGCTGGGCGCGACCACTGGTATGCCGTGCCGGTCACCGCGCAGATAACACCGCCGTTACCCCTGGCCGATTGGCTCAAGGGCGTGGCGGGCGCACCTGATGGAGATTGCTAAGATGGATCCGCGTTTACTGGAAATTCTGGTGTGCCCTGTGTGCAAGGGCAAACTCGATTATGACAAAGCCGCTCAGGAGCTGAGCTGTCAGCCGTGTCAGCTGGCGTATCCGGTGCGTGACGGGATCCCCATCATGATGCAGGACGAAGCGCGTCGCCTGACGCAAGCCTAAGCACATTAGAGGCCGTCGTGAGCTACGTTACCTTCCGTGTGGTCATTCCAGCCCGGCTGAAATCAACACGGCTGCCTGACAAACCCTTGCTCGATCTGGGCGGCAAGCCTATGGTGGTTCGTGTATGCGAGCGGGCGCAACGCTCCGGCGCCGATACGATCGTCGTGGCGACAGATAGCCGTGACGTGCGCGATGCCGTGCGCGCAGCCGGCTTTGATGTCTGTATGACGCGGGAGGATCATCCCAGCGGGACCGATCGGATCGCCGAAGTCTGCGATCATTTCGGTTGGGCGGATGAAACCGTCGTCGTCAATGTCCAGGGCGACGAACCCTTTCTGCCGCCGTCGTTGATCGATCAGGCAGCGCATCAGTTAGTGGATTCGGGCGCCGATATGGCAACCCTGGCGCACGCCATTCATGACCCCGCCGAATTCTTCAATCCCAATGTCTGCAAGGTCGTGATGAAGGCCAATGCGGATGCCTTGTATTTCTCGCGTGCCCCGATCCCCTTTGCCCGAGATGATTTTGCGGCCGACTGGCAGCAGGGCCGTTTTCCACAGGCGCTGCCCGCCGGGGCCTTTGCCTGTTATCGTCATATTGGCCTTTATGCCTACCGCCGTCGTTTTCTTCGTGATTACGCCAGCCTGACGGCCAGTCCGCTGGAATCGGTGGAAGCGCTCGAACAGTTGCGCGCCTTGTGGCATGGCTACCGGATTAGCGTGGCCGTTACCGAAACGCTGCCGCCGGCCGGGGTGGATACACCGGAAGACGCTGCACGGGCCCAGGCAGTATTCGCCGAGGATTACGCTGCACTGCGCATTGACCCGCCGCTGTAATTACCGTAAGTTTTTTGCAAGGTGGATATTTCACACTGTCCACATCGCATTTCTGTTCCATTTCTAATCGAGGATACCGATGAAACTGATTCTGTTGGGCGCCCCAGGCGCTGGTAAGGGCACCCAAGCCAAATATATCTGCGAAAAATTCGGTATTCCCCAGATCTCCACGGGCGACATGCTCCGTGCCCAGGTCAAGGCCGGTACCCCGCTGGGACTGGAAGCCAAAAAGCACATGGATTCGGGCGGTCTCGTGCCGGACGCCGTGATCATTGGCATGGTCAAGGAACGCCTCAAGGAAGCCGATTGCAAGAACGGTTACCTGTTCGATGGCTTTCCGCGGACGATCCCGCAAGCCGAAGCGATGAAGGATGCGGGTGTGCCGCTCGACGTCGTGCTGGAAATCGACGTCCCGGATCAGGACATCATCGACCGTATGGCCGGTCGCCGTGTGCACCTGGCCTCGGGTCGTACCTACCACATCCAGTACAACCCGCCCAAAGTGGCCGGCAAGGATGATGTCACCGGTGAAGACCTCATCCAGCGTGACGACGACAAAGAAGAAACCGTACGTAAGCGTCTGGACATCTATCACAGCCAGACCAAGCCGCTGGTAACTTTCTACACCAACTGGCAGAACGCCGGTGATGCCAAGGCCCCCAAGGTCAAAAAGGTCGCTGGTGTGGGCGGTGTGGATGAGATCACGGCACGCGTCCTTGGCGCTCTGAACTAATCTCGGTCGCACCCGGCATCGGGCGCCCGGTTGGCACTGCCAATCTGGCGCCCGATCTGTTTTAATGGGGTATGAGGAACGCACTGTATTTTCAGTCAGGTGGCGTCACCGCCGTCATTGGTGCTACTGCAGCCGCGCTCATCGCGGCGCACCGGCAGGCGAGTGCCGGCCGTCTATTTGCCGCCGAGCATGGTCTCTCAGGCCTGATCAATGGCCAGCTGGTTGATGCATCGGCCTTGCCCGAACCCATGCGTCTGGCGCTCAGCAACTTGCCGGGCGGTGGCTTGGGGTCTGGCCGAACCTTGCTGTCACCCTATGACAAAAACCCCGAGCAGTGGGCGCAGGTGCGTGATGTACTGATCAGATATCAGATTGGTACGCTTTACGTTAACGGCGGCAACGGCTCGATGGATACGGCTGCCAAGCTCGTCGAACTGAGTGATCGGTTTGCCCTGGGTCTCAAAGTCATCGGTTTGCCCAAAACCATCGATAACGATCTGGAAGGTACCGATACCTCACCCGGTTTCGGTTCTGCCCTGAAGTACCTGTCGGTTTCCCTTATGGAAGCCGCGCGCGATCATTGCGCCATGGCCATCAAACCAAGTGTTTTCATCATGGAGGTGATGGGGCGGCACACGGGCTGGTTAGCCACTTGCGGCGCTGTTGCACGCTTGCCGGAGGCCATAGATTCACCGCTTATTCTGTTGCCAGAAGCCCTATTTGACCCGGATCATTTTGTCGCCACCGTGCGCGACCGTGCGAGCCGCAGCAACGCCATCGTCTGTGTGGTTTCCGAAGGCATCCGCACCGCAGACGGCCGTTTTTATGCGCAGCAGAACGTCGCGCAAACCTATGGCCACGAGCAACTGGGCGGCGCCGGCTTTGCCATTGCCGAACTGCTCCGCGCGCAGCTCGGCTTCAAGGTGCATGTTGCCATCCCCGATTACATGCAACGTGCGGCTCGGCACCTGGCCAGCGCCACTGATATTGCTCAGGCTGAAGCTGTGGCGCGTCATGCCGTCGTTCTGGCCCAATCCGGTCAGACCGGGTTGATGGTGAATATTGTTCGGGAGTCAGACAGCCCTTACCACTGGCATTGTGGTGACATTGCGCTGAAAGAAATCGCCAACAAAGAGCGACGGCTGCCTGATGGCTGGATCGACCGCCAGAACTATACGTTGCGCGCTAATGCGCTTGCCTACCTTCAGCCTCTGATCGCAGGGGAGATCAGTCTGCCGTGGTCGGCGGGATTGCCGGAATACCCGTGGGTTGAGTGGCCAGCTGTCTGACAGAAACTATCGGGGAAATATTTCGCGATAGTGGTTACATCTTGCCGCTGGACTGTACCTTGAGTAGATAGGTCGTCATGTCGGTCAGCTCCGGTGAACCCCATTCCAGAGGGACATTACGCATGGGTCCCTTCATGCAGACCTGAATAACTTCATCCAGATTCATGGTGTCTACCCCAAATCGCGCCTTG
>JACCDQ010438437.1_pt1 | contig 55259 bp, 82 predicted proteins | sample 7446031 | NCBI WGS metagenome assembly JACCDQ01 (sample SAMN15323442, study PRJNA562643) | freshwater metagenome | isolation source: river surface water | place: USA:Blue River Watershed | collected 2017-08-17
GTCTGCACTAATCACAGACTAATTGAGTATCAAAAAATGAACGCAGAAATTAAGACAGAAACCACAGAAGACCTGAAAGCTCAAATTGAGGTATTACAAGCGCAAGCTGCAATTTTACAACGAGAAATTGACAACTTTGAACTCGATATTGACAACTACAGCGATCAATTCAACGAAATGCTGGACGAGTGTTATACAGGGCTTTTCGGCATGTCGCCGTCATACATCCTCAGCGAGTTAGACCCGACGGCTTACCGCTGCGGCTTGTTGGATTATGTGGACGGACTGGAAAAGGAGGACGATTCTGATTATCAGGAGTTATTACAAGAGTTGCAGGCGATCGAGGATGAAATCGAGATTCTGGAATGGCGGGTAAGCAAGGAGGATGATGAAGAATGATAGTTAATATTGTCCAGGTTTCGGCTGAAGTGTTTTACTTCATGGTTCTGATAACGATTCTTATTTCATAGGTGAAAAATGGCAACTTACACGATCACAGAAAAGCAAAACATGGCAAGTTATCGCAAAGGGTATAAGATCGAGGCCGACTGTCTAACAAGCGCGAAAAGGAAAGCATCGAGGATGCAATTTTTCCAGGGAACGGTGCTAGTGATAGAGGCTGATAACGGCGCGCTTCTAGCTAGCAAAGCTAACTCGAAGTGGACTGATTACATCACCCCCTAGCCCGCTTCCGCGGGCTTTCCATCCCCAAGCCCCTTTCCAGGGGCTTTTCTATTCCTGCAAATAACGCATCAGTCAATATCCCTTCAGAGATACCCCCCACTAATACACAATCTCACTAGATTGTCAAGTGATATTATCCCCCCCTGTGGAAACATTCCGTGAAACAACTCTAATATAAGGCCCCAAATCTGGCCGCTATTGCGTCCAGTGTATAGGGCTATGCAATGGCATATCCTACCAGCTTAAAATAGCCTGGAGAGATTCTATCATTTATCTGATAAGATATGATAGTTTCTGTATCAATTATTTGATACACCCATAACTAATTCTCATTATCATCCCTGGGAGTCAGTAGATACCCTAATACCCTACTATTTACTTGGTAGTATGTCGAAGGTTCCCCGACTGGGGGTCGGGATCAGGTTCCCCGACTGGGGGTCGGGATCAGGTTCCCCGACTGGGGGTCGGGATCAGGTTCCCCGACTGGGGGTCGGGATCAGGTTCCCAGGTTCCGATTTCCTGGGGGTTTGGAGGGTATTCAGCCCCGCCTTAGCCACCCATGTAAAATAGCCCCGCTTACAACATAGCCACCCATGCATAAATATCTAGCCCCACTTGTAATTTTTTAGCCACATTTATTCGCCAATAACTATCCCTTATTATTAACCATACCTCCCCGTCCCAAAATTCCCTGGTCGGTTTTTGGATTGCCGACAATCCACGGTTATAACCATACTCTCCAGTCCTCTTCCTATTCCGCTGTTTTCAATTCCGATTCTATTATTGCATTTAATAACCATTGCTGCAAGTTCTAAAATTTTTTCCTGGTTTTTCCTATTCATCTCTTTTCCTGTTTTCAATTCGGTATTATGTGCTTTTCAATTCACTTTTATTGCTGTTTTCAATTCACTGTTCAATTCAGTCTCTATTACCTTTCTTTAGTGTTTCTATTACTGTTTCAATTAGCTTTCAATTCGGGTTTAATTAGGTTTTAATTAGTGTTTGCATCTGGGTGTTCTATGAATAGCTGTTGGCTCTCTTTAATCTTTTGCATTCTCCTGTGGTGTTGGTATTGTTGCAAAGGTCATGGTAAGTTCTATTTCTGGTGGTTCTAGCATTTTACCGGATAGTTCTGCATAGATGGTGAGGTGATACTCCGGTGGTTTCTCATCACTCAGGATTATTGCTGATCTATGATTAGTCTCTGTTGGTGTTTTAATTATCATTCTCGGTGTTAGGGATATCTCCTCAGCCTTCCACACCCCGGCTACCCTCTGGTAGTTTTGTTGTCGCAGCCAGACATCGAGTATCGCCCAACCTTTACCGTAGGTGCGCCCAAAGGCTTCTCCCCGTACTTGAGTCCTGACCAGTATCACCCCTTGGTGGTTGTAGAGTATTGCCAAGGATACCCCCTAGCGGGGTCAATAGGCGGTGCAGTATTGCACCATTCCCTTCCATGCAGGTATGAATGGAGTTATAGGCGGTTATCCAGTCGGTTAGTGTATCGGTGAGTTTTTACCCACCAAACTTGTTTTTGCACCTTTCTCGGTCTTTTGCTATCGCTTGGCATTACCATCTCTATTGATATTTGTCAATCGTCCCGCTGGCCCTTTTGCCAACTTTTTCGCCGCTGGCCCCCTATATTGTTATAAAGTGGCGTTTTATGCGCCCTTAGGGAAAGCAACATAAAGTGTTGCATATTTACCACAATATAGGATAAGGTATATTATACAGCAATACTCTATTAAATCATAAATAATAACATAGATCAAGAAGAATAACTATCTGTTATTGCTATTAAATATGAATACCCTATTAGGGTATTCTACTATAATAAGAATATCTGTATTCGGTAGAATACTATTCATATTACTTAATACTATTAAGGTACAATGTTATTATGTTTTCTCTCTTCTTTCTTTAATTAAAGAGAAGATTAAAGTTAATAATAAACAGTAATAAACAGTAATAGAATTTCTATTTATTATCCTATTGTCTATTATTATAAATTCGGAATTGTATTTAATAATATCTTAAATAATATCTTAATAATATCCTATTGTATAATATTGTTATTATTATTCTTCTCTTGTTGTTTGTTAAATACAATCTATTGTTATTATTACAGTATTTTAATATAATAGTTATTAGTTAGTTATCAGTTAGTTAATGGATTATGAATTAAATATTGTATCTTACAGTATAATATTCTTTATTATTTCTTATTATATTTTTATTATATTATTGTTATTATTCTTCTCTTCTCTTTCTTGTTTTTATTTAATCAGTATAAGTATTATATCTTATATCTTTATTATATCTTATTATAATCTATTAGTTATTACCTATGGTGTTATTATGTTTTTATATCTTTATTATATCTTATTATATTATTCTTCTTCTTCTTTCTTCTCTTATCTATTATTCTATTTATTGTATATCTTATACTGTATTATACTATATCTTATATCTTATATTATAATTACTATATCCTATAGTATATGTCAAGATTATGTTTTCTCTTCAGACAGGGAGAGACCATAGGCACCTGTCTGAGCTATAACTATTGGATTGTATTGCATATCTGTGTTAGTATAGCTTACTGGATTTGGGAAAGTTAGTGTGCTTCTCCCTGCCGATAATTCGGAATCCTGGTATCTTATTATTTACTATCTTTGATAAAGGTTATCATTTATGAGTCATAATCCTAATTTTGGTTCTCCTGAGATGGTTGCTAAGGCTAGGGAATCCGCCAAGAGGAAGCTGGAGGAGCGGGATCAGTTTATTGCTACTCTCGGTGGTAAGGATGATCGTGGGTTTGTACGCCTGCAAGGGGTTGATGTCCCCTTCCGGTATGTGATGCTGTTCCAGAAGGTGTTTGCCGGTAAAGGCACCCCTATGGAGTGCATCAAGGTGAAGTGTCTGGACTGTATCTATGATCCACTGTCTCCAGGAGATGCTATGCAGCAGATACGAGAGTGTAAGGCGGTTACCTGTGGTTTGCACTTCATAAGACCTAAGACCAGAGGTAACAATCAGAAGTCGATTATAACGGCCTAAATCGGCTGTCTCAGCCGTTCTCTACACCTACCCGCTAGGGTAGGGTAGGGTAGCCCCTAAAAATCAATTCTACGGTCAGTTTTACTTATTGTCTGCCGCAGTATGAGGATATCCATTGATATACCCCTTGTCCCACCAAGGGTTGGTAGGTATAGTCTGACTTACTATTGATTCTCTGCATTCTGATCGTCTACTGTAAAAACTTAGTTGCATTTTTCTAAAATCTGATGTAACCTATGTCTATCTTAAATCGGAAGGAGGGTATATGAAATATTCCAGCGTTAGAGATGTTAATGAGGTAGTTAAATCCCTAGTATCTGTAGGGTTTATAGTTACTGGTCATAAGTCGCATATCAAACTTAGATATCGAGATAGTGGTACTTTAACCATCTCCAAGAGTCCTTCCTGTCACCATTGGAAAGAGAATGTTATGAAAGATGCTCAGAGAGTTATGAGGAGGTCTGATGGCTAGAATTTTGGTTGCTTGTGAATATTCAGGTGTTGTTAGAGATGCCTTCTCTGCGCTTGGTCATGATTCTTGGTCTTGTGATTTAGAGCCTACAGATAGGCCTGGTAACCACTACCAAGACGATATACGGAATGTGATTGATTATGGGTGGGATTTGATGATTGCCCATCCACCTTGCACGCATTTGGCTGTATCAGGTTCCAGGCATTTTACAGAAAAGCGCAAGGATGGCAGGCAACAACAAGGAATAGATTTTTTTTATGCAAATGATAAACGCCCCTATTCGTATGATTGCTGTAGAAAATCCAATTTGTATCATGTCAACTATTTATCGCAAACCAGACCAGATCATCCAGCCCTGGCAATTTGGACACGGAGAAACAAAAGCAACATGCCTATGGTTAAAAGGCTTGCCAATGCTATTACCAACAAATATCGTTGATGGGAGAGAGGCAAGGATACATAAAATCCCTCCTGGCCCAAATAGGGGAAAAATCAGAAGTAAAACATATCAAGGTATTGCTGATGCAATGGCAACACAATGGTCTAAAGTATTATGAAAAATATTCCCAGAATGAAGATCAGTATTGCTGATCTGGTGGACCTGGACCCGGAATCTGGTATGGTCATTGTGAAGATGAAGAATGGTGCGCATCTGGAACTGTCTGTGAAGGAATTGATTGCAGTATGTGATGCGTATATTTTGATAGTTAGTCAATTGCAAAGAGAGGCTGGTTATGCAACAATCCACTGAAGAAAAGGCATTAGCTGTTGTGTCTATCAACCATGAGATTGATAGTGGGGATCGTATTATTACACTTTACATTATATCTGATAAGAATAATTACTCGGTGGTTAGCCGGGTTAATGAGGATTGCTATTCTTGTGGGTTTGTTACTAAGCTACTTGATATCAGTGGTTTTAATTCGCTTGATGAATTGGCTGATGTGCCGTTTCCAATTCGTATAAGATGGGATGGTAAGAATGTTTTATATGGGAATGCCTATAGACATATTTGGTTTTCGTTATGAAAACCAATCACGATTCTAATTCCGAATCGAATATTGATTTCAATTCAATTCCAAATTCGGATTCTGAATTGGATACTGATGTTGAATTATCAGATGTTGTGATTGTTCTTATTGGTCTGGCTATTTGCTTGATGTATCCATTAGCGTTTTTATTGATGTTGAAGGGTGTGCCATGATTGAGTCTGAGGTAAAATTGAATGTCCCCTGTCCACGTTGCAGAGAGAGAGGTGGGGATAGGACTGGGGATCACATGTATCACCAGGATAAACGCCCTGGTACTTATAAATGCCGTAAATGTGGGTTTTTCTCAAGAGGGGTTCCAGATTCTATGCAACAGTCTAATCAGTTTCAACAGTCCGGTGGTTATAAGGAAAAAACTACGCTAAGTGCATTGAATATGTTGTCCTCTGGGGCGATACCGGAGAGAAGGATCAGGGCAAGTATTGCTGAAGCATTTGGGGTGAAGCTCACAGCTTCGGAGACTTATGGCCTGGATGTGCCGGAGAAGCACCATTATCCATATTTTGATAGAAAGGGGAAGTTGGTTGCGTATAAGACCCGTGTAGTAGATGATAAGACTTTCTTTTGGACTGGGAATAGAAAGAGTATTGGTTTGTTTGGTCAGGGTCTATGCACTGGTGATAAGCGCCTAGTAGTTGTTGAAGGGGAGGAGGATTGTCTTGCAGCTTATCAAATGCTGGATGATTATTTGCAATCACGCTATCAAGGTCGTGGGTATAAGCCTTGTGTTGTGTCATTACCTGATGGTGCATCTATCTCTGGTGTACCGGATAATATTGATTTCTTTGACCGTTTTGAGGAGATTATTCTTTGCTTGGATAATGATGGACCGGGGCAGGAAGCAGCGCAGAAGATCGCTTTTGAGCTATCAAGACCGAATATTAAGATTGCAAAACTGGAAGAGAAAGATGCCTCTGACATGCTTATCAATGGTAAGCAGTCCTCCTTTATCTCTGCAATATTCCGTGCGGAGCCTTGGTCGCCACCTGGTTTTGGTTCGGTGACGCTGGAAGAGATCAATGTTGCTTATGATGAGGGGTGTGTATTACCCTTCCCAGGTCTGCACAATAAGATTCATGGGTTACGGGTTGGTGAGGTTACGGTGGTTACTGCGGCCCCAGGTGCCGGTAAATCTACCTTTGTGCGGGAGATTGGCATTTCTTTGATGCAGGATGGTTATAAGACGGCGCATATCTTCCTTGAGGAAACCAAAAGGGATACGGCCAAGACGTATATTGCGATGCTTGAGAAGGAATCCCCTGGTCGGTTTAAGATTAAACCATCTATCATTAGTGATGAGGCTAAGGAAAAATGGATTCAATTTTTGAATGAGCGTGGAACATTTCATGATTCTTTCGGGTCTATGGAAGTGGACCAACTAATGCGCAAACTCCGCTATTGTGTTAAAGTGGAGAAATGTCAGTTTATCATTCTGGACCATATTTCTATTATTATCTCCGGTCAGGATGGAAATACGAATGAGCGTAAAGAGATAGACTTGGCTATGACGCGGATCGCTTCATTCGCTGTTGAGCATGGGGTCGGTGTTGTTATTGTATCTCATTTGAGTAAGAATAAAGAGAAGTCATGGGGTGAGGGAGCAGTGCCATCCCTTGAGGATTTGCGCGGATCAATGGCCCTTGGGCAGCTTGCTTTCAATGTTATTGCTTTGGCGCGCAATGTTACGGATGACGTAACCCCCAATATCGCAACTCTTTGGGTATTGAAGAATCGGGCCTTTGGTTTAACTGGGAGATGTGATACACTTAATTATGACCACAGTACTGGGAGGCTATTCGCTATCCCGGATTCCTACCAAGAACATAAACATAAGGATAAAAGCTAATGACCCTTGAAGAATATCTCAAGCGTATTGCTGAACTTACAAAAGAGCTAGAGGACATTATAAAAGATATTAAAGTGGCCAATACATGTCTGACATAACTTTTTGCGCTAATGGTAAACTATGTCCTATGAGTAACACTTGCAAGAGGTTTCAGTGGGAAGGTAAGGAATGTGACCCCTGGCAAAGCTGGAGTAACTTCTACAACCAGAACTCCCAGGACCTGTGTATGCACTATGTCTTTGCCAAACCTACATTGCACCAAAATGGTGCAGAGGGTAATGCATGATTATTCTTGATATTGAGACGGATAATCTGTTACGTGATGCAACAGTTTTGCATACTATATGCGCCTATGATGATGATTTAAGAAAATATCTGGTGTCTATTTCCAAAAACTCTTTGACCAAAGACGAAATTTACAATTCGGATTTGCCTTTAGACAGAATACAGTGGATGACACATGAGGGGCTATTGCAGCATATCCAAAAAGCGGATAAGGTCATTGCCCATAATGGGGTGCAGTTTGACTTCCCTTGCTTGAATAAGCTATATCCCTGGTTTAAGTTAGATGTACCGTCTCAGGTAGAGGATACCCTTATCATGAGTCGGCTATACTATCCTGATCGTGATGGCCACAGTATTAAGTATTATGGGGAGCGGTTAGGCTTTCCGAAGGGCGATCATACCGACTGGACGAAGGTTAGCATTGATATGATTCGCTACTGTCTCCGGGATGTCATGATTGGGGTTAAGGTATGGGAAACCCTTAATTATCATGAGTCTTTGGATAATTGGCGTACTGCGCTTAATGTAGAGTATCTTATTGCGGATATTCAAACCAGGCAAGAATTGCATGGTGTTGGTTTTGACCAAGAACTTGCCTACCAAGTGGCTGATGATCTGTGCCTGAAGATACAAGATACCGATGTGGAGTTATTAAACCAGCTACCATTACGGGTTATCCAAGGTACTGAGGTTAGTAAGCCATTCAATAAAGACGGTAAGCACTCTAAGGTGGTGCAGGAGTATTACCAAGATAGTTACACCAATGTTGGTGGCCCGTTTTGCCGGATCAGCTTTGAGCAATTCAACCTAAACTCTCATGACCAGATTAAGAACTATCTATTATCTGTTGGATGGATACCGGATGAATGGAATTATAAGAAAGATGAGAATGGCCGGATGGTCAAGGATGCCTATGGGGAACCGATAAAAACTGCACCAAAAATTACGGAAAGCAGTCTTGATACGGTGTCTGGAACAGTTGGTAAAAAGCTTGGTGAGCGGTCGGTATTGAAGCACCGCCGTTCTATGATCTTCAACCTGAAGAAAGACGGCACGTTATCCGGTTGGTTGAATACTGTGAGAGATGATGGTAGGTTAGAAGCTGGCGCTATCCCATGCGCTACCAACACCGGCAGGGCCAAGCATTTTGGTATCGTCAACGTCCCCGCAGTTGGCTCTCTATACGGTAAAGAATTGCGCAGCATGATTACCGCTACTGAAGGGAAGGTGTTGCTAGGGGCTGATGTGAAGTCTCTGGAGGCGGTGGTTTTGGTGCATTTTGTGAAGGGTGAGGAGAACAGTGAAGGGGTTGCAGAGCTACTAACTAATGGCCCGCATGACCATAACGCGGAACTATGGGGGGTTCCCCGTAGCTCCGCTAAAAGTGCCTTGTACGCTATCCTATACGGATGCCAGATACCAAAGCTGGCAGCCACCTTGGGATGTGATATGAAAACCGCAACCAAGATTTATGATTCCTTCTGGGATTTTTACAAGCCAGTAAAAGCCGTGAAGGATCGCTTGGAGCAAGCCTATAAATCGCGTAAATCTAAAACCAAAGGCGGATATATCTACGGTATTGATGGGCGCAAATTATTTGCCAGAAGTCCTCATTCACTGTTGAATCTGTTGATTCAAGCCACTGGGTCTGTGTTAGTGAAAGCAGCATTGATCCTTATAGACCGGGACATCAAACGGTTTAACTTAGATGCTGCCCAGGTTATCTTCATGCATGATGAAGCTCAGTATATTGTTGCAGAGAAAGATGTTGACAGACTTACTGAAATAATCCATAATGCTTTTGCCTCAACATCTAAGCATTTTGATTTGAATGTTATGCTTGAGGCGGATGTGAAGGTTGGTAAAAATTGGGCAGACACGCACTAATGGTTACAATGAGAGATGTTCAGTTGATCCTCTTTGCAGCACGGGAGGCCCAAGATAACCCAACGAAATTTAAGTTTGGCTGTGTAGCTGTTGATAGCAGCTACCGGGTTATTGCTGTGGCTCAGAATAACCCGATCAAGAGCCATCCACGGCAGAAGTATTATGCTATGCGGGTTGGTAAACCAGAGAACATCTACCTACATGCGGAGATACAGGCATTAGTTAGGTGCCGAACTTAGCCATTCGCCATCTATGTTACACGGCTATTGCAGGATGGTAGCTTTGGATTATCCCGGCCATGCCCTATATGTAGGGAGGCGATGAAGGTTGCCGGGGTAAAGAGATGTTTCCATACCGATGAATTTGGTATGATTATTCGTGAGGTTTTATGAAAACTGCGTTAATTGATGGTGATATCCTTGCTTATCAGGCGGCTGCTAGTGCCGAGAATATCTCTTACCTTATCAACAACACTGTGAGTGTTAAATATAAAAAGGATGTGGAGCAGTTTGCCAGAGACTATAATCTGGTTTATGAAAACCTCTTGGTTGAAAAGAAAACCAACCCCCTGAGCAATCAAGTAATAGTTGATGAATTGGGGGATCGGATTAGGCATATTGTTGAAGGTGCAGAATGTGATGATTTCATATTATACATATCTGGTGAAACATCTTTTAGGAAAGGTGTTTATGAGGCATACAAAGCAAACAGAGCAGGCATACAGAAACCTTCTAAACTCGATTTTGTTCGTGATACTCTTGTGGGTGAGTATAGAGCTATTAAAGTTGATGGTATAGAAGCGGATGATGCCCTTGGTATTCATCACTGTAGTAAGCCTGGATCAACAGTTATCTGCACGATTGATAAAGATTTGTTAATGATCCCAGGCAAGCATTATAAGTGGTCCCAGGAGGGGGTGTTTGACGTATATCCACACGAGGCCGGATATAATTTCTTTATACAGTTGCTTACCGGGGATACTTCAGATAACGTCTGCGGTATCCGTGGGGTTGGCAAGAGAACCGCAGAACGTATGCTGGAAGGGGTTGAGACAGCCTATGATTGCATGAGGGTGGTTGAGCGCCAATATGCAAAACAGTTTAGTAAGATACTATTGCGGGAGCTAGATGAGGTGATAGACTTAAATGCAACTTTGCTTTGGATTAAGCGTCATACCAATTCGGAATGGCGGGAGGTATTAGACAGCTTTTAGAGACACTATGAAAACAGCAACAGCAAAACAAAAAGGGGCGAACTTCCAAAAACAAATTAGACAAATGATCCTAGATGTGCTAGGATTAGAGGGTGATGACGTTCTTAGTAGAAGCATGGGTGCCAATGGGGAGGATATAATGCTATCCCCGGCGGCCAGAAAATTGTTCCCATATTCTATCGAGTGTAAGCGCACTGAACGGCTAAACTTCGGTAGTGCATGGGACCAGACAGTAGCAAATAGTGGTAAATATCAACCACTTTTATTCAGTAAGAGGAACAGGAAACCCGCGCTGGTGACTATGACCGCAGAGCATTTCTTTGGTTTGATAAAGGAATTGCTTGACAGCCACAAGTAGCCAGCATATAATCTTGCTTCCTCAGTATAACCAAAGGTGATTACAATGGCATACGCAGCCAATAAAGAAATGCTTAATGTGTCCGGGACGGTCTTTGCGGTCAGTAAGACCGGCAAACAGATTTGTATAAATGATGATGGGGATAAAGTCTGGTTTGGCGTGTATAGCGCCGCAGACTTGAAGGGCGTGGGGAAAGGTGATGTAGTTGAGTTCCAATATTACGTCTCAGGGGAATATAACAACATTTCAGGTAAAACATTCAAGATCACCAAGAAGGTAGCGCCTCCCTCCGGTTCTCCTGGTGCTGCACCGCAGAATGGGCCAGCAATGCCTAATGTTGGTGTCGAAATTGGTATGTCAATCAATAATGCGGTTGCTATTGCAATCGCTCAAGGTAAGACGGAGATAAACTACATCAAGAAGGTAGCTCTTGAGATTTACCGCATGTCTAGTGATATGCGGGAATTTGTGATTAAGGAAAAGGCTGAAGCGGAGGCGGCGGCAGCAAAAGCTGCTTCTGTTGCAGAAGCGGCTAGTGAAGCTACAGAAGAAGTGGATACTCCACAGGCTGAAAGCAAAGCACCTGCTAGGGCAGCTAAGAAGCCTCCGGCAGACCCCGCACCATACAATGACGATGTACCTTTCTAGTAAAGAAATAGGTGGCGGAGCAATCCGCCATCTGCTAAAGTTATGTAAAAAACAGTGTTGGATTCAAATATGAAATATAGAATATTCCCCGATGGGTGCGCGTTTGCGGAAGATGAGACGATACCTGAGTGCTTCGGAGATGACTACATAACCAGAGAGGGCGGCGTATGCGAGGAGTGCGGATCAGATATAATTCCCCACTACGATGAACCACTAGCGTCTTGTGACTGTAAGACCCGAGAATGGGGTATGAAACCATGCGCGTAACACTGCTAGACCACACAATAGAACCAGAGTATAAGGTCGGCCATGCGGCTGCAATCTGCTATGACAGTGACACTTCCCCCGATGCCTGCTTGCGTAGGGTGAAGCGCGTGACTGAAAAGGGGCATCTGGCGACGTTGAGGTTCGCTTACGCGACGTTCAACGTGAGTGGAATCAGCCGGGTTTGCTCGCATCAACTTGTCAGGCATGTGCATCTGAGTTACTTACAACGCAGCCAACGTTATTGCTCAGAGCTAGAGATAGGGTTTGTTTATCCGCGTCACCCTGAGAAAGATGGGGTATTGCAGGGTGAGATAGCAAAGCATTATCTTGATAGCAGAGAGCTTTATGCGCGTATGCTTCAGGCTGGCTATAAGAAAGGTGAGGCTCGATATGTATTGCCACAGGCCAGTACCACTGAACTGAACATCAGTGGTAATCTTCAATCGTGGCGGGATTTTCTGAAGTTACGCACCGACAAGTCCGCGCAATGGGAGATTCGGGAGGTGGCTGAAGAGATCAAGAAACAATTGGGAATAATAGCCCCGCAAATATTTGGTTGACAACAAAGCAACCACAGCGTATTGTGTGTCCACTGCATTAGTTATGAGGTAAATGATATGCAAGTGAAGGACAAAGATATAGGAAAAATGGTTGATGTTTACAACCGTGATTGCCTTAAACTAGAGTGCTATTGGCCTCGGGCAGACCCCGGATCGTTCGTGCAAGGGCGCGGATACCAATCAAGACCTGGAAGCGATAAGCGGTGGCTATGCGGAACAAGGGAAATACGGGGATGCCCTGATGAATCCTAATACTCCATATAAAGACATAGCGCGTACTCGTTATCCACATGCGTGTGCAGAGTCAGAGGCAAACGGCATCTGGGGCGTGTGGGATATAAGCCACGATAAACGGAAACGACTAGACATGAAGCATTTGCCAGAGACGTTTAGTCGTTGTTTATTAGGGCTTGGGAAGACAGAAAACGAAGCATGGCTAGATGCCGTGCGAACGATTGAGAAAACGATATGAAACTCGCAAACTGCAATGAACACCCAAAACTTAACGATCCAGACATCGTGTGTCTTGGCTCTGCGTTATAACGATGGTCGGCGCGTAAGGCCGTTGCATTTAATGATCTATCATTATTTTAGTTAACTTAATCTTTTTCAGTATAGGAACTATTATGGCCAATTATTATAAGCAAACCTCATTTATCGTACCTTGTACGATAGAACAAGCGGATATCGGGTTAAGGGCTGCAAACTTAATTCGTGACACCATATACAATGAGGCGGATATTCCTGATGATCTCACCGACCCCACGGCGCAAATAGCACGTCAATGGATAGTACAACATACTGAAGAAGATTTCTTAGATTTTAGCGTGGAAATAGCACAAAATGAAGAAGATTACCTAGGTTTTAGCACTGATGAACAAGAGCCAGAAGGTTTGTGGTTTTATGGTGAAGAGTCTTTTAATATTGAACAGGCGGCGGCCTTCATCCAATTGTTACAAAAAACTTTTGCCTTACCGCCGGTCGTTATTCAAGGTGCCGATACCTGTTCCAAACACAACTCTGATGGCTTTGGCGGTTGGTGTGCTATGGTGACTTCCGAGCAGATCAGTTATGGTTCCACATACGCATTGATGGAAGATGCACATAAATTTTACCAACCGGGACAGGCTACCTATTGCGTGGCTTGTGCTGGAACCGACGGCAACACCAATATTCATGGGATTATTGCCCCCGTTGATTGGTCTATGGATAAGGTATTGCAGGCGTGGAACGCGCAAACCGTGCAACCACAAACCATTCTCCAGTGTAAGCCATTAAACGCTATTCAATGGGGTAATTTATGCGCAAGTGTACCACATTTACCTAAATGTAAGTTACAATAAACCGCAGCAAGCTCAATTGACCAGCATTAGCCCGGATTGTTCAGCTTTAGGTAAAAACTGTGGATATTCAAAGACTTAGAAACATGACGACTGGGCGGTTGCATACCAAAGTAGAGCACCTCTACGAAGACCTTGAGGCAATTACCGGCGCACGTGGGCTGATGATACACATGCTGCCAAGGGTAATGGAGTCAGTGGAACCGTGGCTGCGCAAGCATGTGACTGATGATAGGTTTTGGGATGGCAAGTATGATACTACCAACAATGGTAAATATACCCTACCCGAACCGACTGAAAGTGACAGAGCAGCTATGTTTGAACGCTATATGGCAATGCCTGGAATTGTTGCTTGTGCTATTGTGAAGCTACGGCCGTTGGAGGAGCTTGAACAGAAGATATTTGGTAGATAATCAGTAGCATACCAGAGGGTATGCAGAAGTGTTTTGGGAAAGTAGGCTGGCCGATTCCATTTGGCGACACAGACGCGGAGATGGTTAATCTGAACAGTGCTGTGCCTGAGCAGATCGGAAAGAGTCGTGCCATTACCAAGGGTGCGCAACCTTGGGAAGTGGACAGTACCAGAGCATTTCACCATATCCTCTTAAATAGAGCAAACAGAAATGTACCTAAACGACTGGAAAGATACCGGATTCAATGGCATGGTCAGTGATTTCGGTGGAACAATCAATGATATAGACGCCGATCAAGAGATCAGCCAAGAGAATTGGAAGAACATGAATGTCTTGTTAGCAAGCTATGCAACAGAGGATTATGGTGGGGATGCTTTTATCCTGTTTATACGAGATGGTAAGCTGTATGAAGTTAATGCGTGGCATTGCTCATGCTATGGTCTCGGTCGGTACGGATGGGGCAATAGTGAAACGCAATGGGAGCCAGAAGAAACAACTGTCGCAGCCTTGCGCCATAGGCTTAATAATGGATCACTTGGCCGTGGTCGGAACGGTAATGTGTTTGCCGGTGAGTTGCATCTAGTGCTTGATGCACTGGAATCGCATACCAATAACTAACAGTGGTGATAATATGCCAGAAAAGGTGATAATAGGGAATTGTGAGTTATGGCACGGGGATTGCCGTGAAATACTGCCACTAATACCAGATTTTGATTTACTACTAACTGACCCACCGTACCAAATCGGGAAGTCATGGTGCGGAGATTTCTCCGGTAAAAATGGCAAAGCCGTTCTTTGGGGTTCCAAACCAGGGTGGGATAGGCTTTGTCAGGATGGGGTCGATCTAGGCTTACAAAAGGCAAAGGATGCAATTATCTGGGGTGGGCATCTATATGTGTTGCCGCAGTATTCACGGTGGTTGTCATGGGATAAATGCCAGAAATTTAGTTCCGGCGACTTTGAGTTGGCATGGACAAATAAGAATGGGGCTACCAGAGTTTTTCGGATGTCGCGGATTGATGCATACCATAATAGTGGGGAGAAAAAAGAACATCCAACACAGAAACCGACTGCTCTTATGGATTGGTGCCTCAAATTATACCCGAAGGCACGATTGGTCTGCGATCCCTTTATGGGCAGTGGGTCCACTGGAATTGCATGTGTCCATAGCGGCTTACACTTTATTGGAATTGAGCAAGATGCCAAATACTTTGATATAGCCTGCCGCAGAATTTCACAAGAAATAGGTGCAGTGTGATAGTTTAAGAATCTGATGCGCTCATGAAAAATAATGTAATAGTAAAAAGGATGGGTAATATGCTAGAATGTTTCTGGAGACCAATAGAAACGGCACCAAAAGACAGTACGCCAGTTGATCTATACAGGTCTGGTGAGCGTCTCACCAATATGCGTAGGGTTGCCCTTAGTAAAGATAATGTATTTTATGAGCCAATACACAGTGGGCCTACCTGTGTCAGAGACGCATCCCACTGGATGCCAATACCAGGCCCACCAAATCTAACAGGAGATATGTGAATGAAAACTAAGATCATTAAGTTTTTGTATAAGAACAGAGAGGGAGAGATTAAGAAATCTGACAGAACCTACATAAGGTCATCAGTAGAGATACTATCTCACTTCTGGAATCATGAGAAAGACCAGTATAACCAAGCGTTATTATTAACTCTCATCCAAAAGGTTTATGAAAGAAACGGGGAAAAAGTAGACAACATGCCATATCTAACTGCTAGACTTAATAAAGCCATAGGGAAAATGAAATATGCTTATGCTAAAGAATTCTATACAGACAGAGCTAGTGACAGCCTAAAGGGAGAGATGTACGCCCACATTATGATTGCATTTAACTCTAATGATGATGATAAAATAATCAATAGATTCAGAGACTTGCTTAATCAGCTATTAGCAACAGGTCAGATTAAAAGAGCGTGGATAAGTGAGGATTCAGAAGCTAACGATGATGCTATTCCCGGTGAGAAAAGTAACATAAATACCCCCTCGAAGTGGAGAATCCATAACCTTCAAAATAATCTGAATGGAGCTATGCTCCATTCTCTCTATCTGGCTAAAGACGATAACCAGAAACAGGGCGTAGGGAAGAAAATAATAACATCAAGGATTCACAAGACCAGTGATGTTGACATGAGAATTAACCCCTTCATCGGATTTGTATCAGCGAAAGAAAATAGCAGATCAACAGGACTGCACTACTTTGACTTTCCGGTTCCTGAATGAATAACCAGGAACAATTAACATTGTGGTTAGGAGCATTTCGTTATTATTGTGGGCGCATGACTTATGCCGTTAGTGACTTCTGTAGCCTACTCATCAAAGAATGGCCTAATCTCCCAGATAACGCTAAAATGTTTATCCAGAAGGAATTAGAGAGCATGTTTGAACGTGATGATAAGTACCGGCCTGCCGACCAGTATGCACCACTTGGTGGTGATAGTGACCGCAAGGAATGGGAAGCAGTGCGTGAATTGTGGAGTAAATAATTTGCATAGTTTAATAAGCCATGCTATATTAGTCTTATGCTAAAGAATGATAACCCAAGTCACCCATTACACTATCTCATACCAGATGGTAATGGGCTGGCTATAGGGCAGTTTTACAATTCACGAGATAATCAATACCACTTGGCTGAGTATGTGCAATTTTATATTCCTCCAAAGAAGTATCTCTGCGGCGGTTATGGGAATTTCTCACCGTCCAGGTCTGATAGTGATGATAGAAATATTTGCCATGAATGTTGGCGTATTTTTGAAGCACTAGACGACAAGTGACGGTGTATTTATAATACTGGTGTGTATTGTGGGGAGCAGTGAGGGGTATTCGGAGCACCTGACGTATGACTGGGGTGGCTGACATGGCGGTTTCCGCAAGCCTTGACCTAACCGGAAACGGGGTATCAAACATGGGACAAACATCAGTCAGTATAGCGACCTGGCCTCCACCACAATATGCACCACTAAATTAGGAGATCACTTTATGACAGATAAACCGGCTACCTACCAAATAGGTGGGACACATTATTGCACCAAAACGGTGCAACCGTGGGATGCCATGCGCTCATGGCTCTCAACCGACCAATTTGAGGGTTACCTCAGAGGCAATGTTATAAAATACCTTGCTCGATATGCTGATAAGAATGGGGCGGAGGATTTACAAAAAGCACAGCACTATCTATCAATACTTATTACAGAAGTAAAAGATCGTATGAAAGATGATACTAGAAAGGTAAGCAGGAATGCATACGAAGACGCAAAGTAGGAGAAAGATGAAACCTGACCAAAGCCTCTTTGATAAAGAATTTCCTCACGGTGGATATCGCTGTAAGGTTTCCCCTTATAAAAGAAAACAAAAACATATTCTCAAACCAATAACGGAAGGCCCCGATGCTGCTTAAACCTATTAGTATATCAGCTATTGATAATGATTTTGATGCAAGTTGCCAAGAGGATGAGGAGGATACTGAGTCACAGCTACAGGTAACGGTTGACACACTATATTCCTTTGTCTGTGGTGGCTGCTTGTATGGATGGCAGATACTTAATTGGCAGACTAGGGAAGTAGTTACATGCCCGGATTGTGGAAGACATTATGAAGTTACTTTTGATGAGGAACCAGGATGATCTATTTTAAGCGGTGTTACCAATCGCTATCACCTTTACCGGCAAGGGCAAACCAAGGGGATGCAGGGTTTGATATCTGTAATGCAGATGACTTCAAGATTTATCCTGGTGATACCATGCTTATCCCTACCGGATGGGCCTGTAGCTTCCCGCCAGATATGTATTTACGGGTTGCTCCCAGGTCCAGCCTAGCAGTAAAGCATAGCATAAACATCCTTGCCGGGGTTATTGATAGTGGATACCGGGGAGAGATTACTGTAGTCATGCACAGGTGCAGTGAAAATCAAAATAGACCAGTATTCTTTGAAGCAGGATCAAAGATTGCACAGCTAATACCAACAGCACTAGCTCAATATGATGCAATAGAGATAAGTGATTTCACAGATATCCAGGCTGTGCCTGACCGCAATGGCGGGTTCGGAAGCACCGGGATTAAGGCAAAGGACATAGGGTTTAATTGATATGCCTTGTCACCTTGAGATACACCAGGATAAAGACAAACCGAAACCATTAGATTGCTTGTGCTTTGACAATAACCCAAACCATTGCTTTTATGCATTAAATCAATATCTTACGGTTAATAGCTTCCATTATAAAACCTGCCCATTATGGGGCGATCAATGGGAGCCTAAGCCTGATACTTAGTTCCTACGGCATAATGATAACACCAGCAGCATTGCTACAAAGGTTTCAAAAGTGGACCACCACCACTCTACATAACCCGCATGTTTTGTTGCTTCTTTTACAATCCAGTGCGTCTGGATTGATAGATACCAGACTGTAGCAAATAAAGCACCAAAGGCAAACCTATCCCCTATCCCATTCTGGGCTAATCGCAAGGATGCGATTCCCCCTACAACTCCCCAAGTGAAGAAGCTGGCAACATACTGGATAGTCCAGAAGTTTTGCCCTAATAGTCCCCACAGGAACCAGTCTAAGAAATCTACGTCGGGGTACAAGGGTGCCTCCACATAAATATGGATAATGAAGAAGGATGGAATCAGCCATCGCAGTATTATATTATCCATGCGCTAATAGTTTTTCTAATACTGGCAATACTACTTGCGCCGCACCAGCGACACTGAGTAATGCACCAGCAATCCAGGCCATAGCCTTTATTCTCTCCCGTGATGTAAGCACATATTCATGATCCCTTTTAGTTGCCGATACATGCTCCTTAAACTCTTCCCTGCATTGCTGAAACTCCGCTATGAATTTCAGTGTCCCACTATTTTGATTAAACAGCTTATCCAGCTTCCTGCTTACGTTATCATATTGATTTCCTTCGTTTTTTATATGGTCCCTGAAATCTTCTGCAAGCTCATCGAGGTTTTTAACTAAGCCATCAACCCTTTCTGATAGTGCGGTGAATATGTACTCCTGCCAGACTAACAGCGGGTCTTGGTCCTCTTTTGGTGGACGTATTGGTAAAATAGGGGGTGGCATTATTTACCCTCAAATTAGGCTTTATATTTGGCAACCACGGCTTCCAGCGCAAGATTCAATAGCCACCCCGCAGTTGCGGCCACAGCCGGGCTAATGACCGATCCAAGGCTTCTTAACGCAACTAGCACATGCTCTTTCTTCTCATCCCCAGAGATATTAAAGTCCATGGCCTCCCGGACCAAAGCCTCTAATTCAGTAAACACATCTTTATCTATCAGCCGTTGAACAAAGAAAACAATGGCGTTGATGGCTAGTTTATCCATATTTTACCTATACTTACAGTTGGTTTCTAAGATGATACCTTCAAAGGTCAAAAGCATTGTGTCCGTGGTTTGAGCTATTTTCGGTCCTAGCAGCTTTGGGTGTGTCTGGCATTGTTGGATACTCTGGCAAGACATCAGGGAGAAACATGCCAAGGGCAGAAGCAACAGCAACACCAGCACTGATAATTGCCTCTTGCTGCCCCGGGTTAAATTGCGCACCAAAGAAGGAAGCCGCAATAATAAACCACCTCCAGGTGGAAGGCTCCCTAAGCCGGTTAATTGCAAATGTTTTAATTGACATGACATAGCCTTTGTTACAATGTAGCTGCCAAAGTAAACAATTCATCAAGCTGTAATTCAGTCAGCCCCAAGGCAACTGATAATGTCTGCACCAGCGCATGATCCCGCCGTACTTCCGTGGCATACTCCCATTCGATCCTGACGGCTTCATCCGCAGAGGCAATAGCCGCATTGACCGCATCCAGCAGACCACCTTGCAATAGTGCAAGCCGCGCTTGGCGCATTGAAACCACCGAGGGGATTAGCGCCTTGCGTCTGGCCTCTATTTCTTCTGGCGTGAGTGGTTCAACTGTGTTTTTCTTCAGCACTGATAACCCGGACACCTGATAAAAGACTGACGTTTGCTTTTGTGTCTCAGGGTCAAACGGTATCTGTTGCGAGACAACCGGATATAGACCGGCGTTAATATAGTCCTCGTCACTTGCGTTTGCACTGAAGGAGGTGTTATTAAAGGAGCCTGGGCGGTAGATATTGTATTTTACAATTTCACCGTTGATAACTTCGCAAAAATAGTCTGACATGGGTATTTTACCTTTATTCTTTTACAATTGTCCGCCGTCATTGATCAGTTTGTCGGCTTTACGTTTAGCCCAAGCATCACGCATCTTTTGTTTAGCTTCTTCCGTATGCCCTATGCCGGTAATGGCGGGCTTAATGCCCTTCTTCAACTCACTCATCTTCTGGCGATATTCAGGCGAGAATGTCTTGCTATCAAGAGGCATCTTCCTGCCAAGGTTCCACTCGCGTATCTTTTGCTTGGTTTCCTCTGAGTGCTTGCGCCCTCTCCATATACTTGCCCTAGCTTCGCGCTGATCTTCAGTAAGGTTTTGAGATTTACCTTTCTTAGCAGCAGAAATCTTTGCGCCAACCTCTGGCGGAAATTTCATACCAATGCGCTTTTCTCTTAACTTGGATTTATGCTCTTCTGATAAAGGCCCATTCTTGCGCCCTGTTACTCGCGCCCTTTGTTCTTCAGTCCATTTACGCCCTATTCGCTTCTTGCGTCCCTTCTCAATAGACTCAGGAGATAGCGGCCCATTCCAACCACCTTCGCGCAAGTTGTAGCCGTTAGGGGCCATGCAACCATACTGTTCAATCAGCGCGCACTCGTACCGATTCATATCGTCACGATCAGAAACGATGATGAGAATTTCCTTGTCGAAATTGTCCCAGCCGTATTTTGCGATTGATTTATGGATGTAGTTTTCCAGGTAACCGAGAGCAGCGTACTGCTTATGCCCATTCCAACGATGCTTTATGTTCTGCGATTGGCCGATGTACACCTTCCCGGTTATCCGGTTCGTCAGCTTATAAATTCCAGGGATAGCTTTATATGTCATGACTAGAGATTCCCCGCATCCGTAATGGCCCCGCTTTGAACGAAATCCCCGCCTGTACCGGAGTTTTTACCGCGGTTTGCCGGATCAAAACGCATATAAATAGCCGGGTTCGGTATAGAACCGGCAGCAATTTGGGCGGTGAGATCAACCGGATTGCCAAAGGCATCACGGAATTTTAGTCGATTGGATTCCTGGCTGAAGTCAATGTAGTCTGTTGTTAGATAAAACTCAGATAATTTTCCATCGTAATAATTCCCCTCATAGGAATCAAACCCAAAAAATACATTTGATGCTGACATATTTATTGCTGATCCACTATACGGTGCCCACGTTGCCGACTGAACGCTGCCATTGATATAGATAAACCTTTTAGCTGCATCCGTCAAATCAAAACAGAAATTAACGTAGTAACCTACCCCGGCTGTAAGGGTGGATAGCGAATATACAGAGAGCCTGGTTGTCCCGGATGAATCAAAACCCTGAATATACAAATAATTAGTTATTACAGCAATTACAAATTTTCTTTGCGCTGTGTCTGTTGCCCTTATCTCAAATAAATATTTATTATTGGTATCGTAACTAAAATAAAAACCGCCTGAGACTATTGTTGAATCTGCAATCCCCATCAGCGCACTTGTCCGAGACAGATACCCCGTGCTTCCGTCAAAATCCGCCTTATTCCCCCAGTATTCATTCGGACCCCTCGCACCCGTATAAGGCCCGCTATTCACCGTGAAATCACCACCACTGCCGTAATTCTTCCCGGCATTGTTGCCGTACATTGGTAGATAGATCAGCGGTTGTACGCCGAGTGGCAATTCACCATTAGCGCCCATGTCAACCGGCTTGGCATCAATGCCAGTACCGGTGACAAATTTGGCGAGGTTGGCAGGCACTGACAGGTCGATGTAACTGGTGTGGAAGAATACGTTGCCGAGGCGACCGTCCCATGTTGGAGTTGTTGTTCTTGCCCCGACCGAATAATCTGACGTTGTAAGGTCGATATTTGTATTGCTGTATGTCGCCCAAGTCGGAGAGACTGAAGTGCCATTTACGATCAGGTGGCGCTTATTTGTATCTGTTAGATCACACGAGAAAACTATTTGATAGTTTCTGTTCGCCGAGAAACCGGCGTAAGTAGCGTTCAATACATCAGTCAGGCCGGTGTCTCTACCTCGCACACGCAAAGCTCCTGATTCAAACAAAACCTCGAACCTTGACGCGCCAGCATATATTGCAAATACCCATTCGTCTGTAGCAACTGTGTCCGTGTTAAGAGAGCAAGCAAACGTCACCTGCTTCCCATCAGCAATTCCCGTAATACTCGCTTTACTCAAATAATCCGCACTCCCATCCAGATCGCTATACGGCACATTAAATTGATTCGGCCCACGGCCAGATCGAGCAATGGTCCCGTTAAGCGTGAAGTTGCCACCTGTGCCAAGGTTTATATGCGCGGTGGCTGGATCATTCATGGGAAGATAGATAATGCCTGACGTTAGAACGGCATTGGATGCGGCAGGCTTCCTATCAGCAGTTATGAAGTACCGGCGATTTGCTTCAACGGACAAATCGCGGTAGGTATAATCTAGGAAGATGTTGGAGAGCCTTTCTTTGTATTTTCCACCATCCCACGTCGTCCCAACGAGATGCGTTGCCTTTGAAAAATCAATATTATCATTAGTATAATGTGTCCAGGTAGCAGACACCACTTCGTCATTTATTCGTATTGCTCTGTTACTGGGGTTTGTTAAATCAACGGAAACCAGGATATGGCACCATGTTTTTTCTGATAAATACACTGCATTCGGCGCTGTTTGTAAAAAAAATATAGAGGCTCCACCAGCGTTATAACCTCTTAGATAAAACCCATCCGAAGATCGCTGCGCAAAGAATCCAATCCCCGAACCAACAGAATCACTTGACACATAAAACCCATTTGGGTCACCCTGGTTAATAACATACACCCACATGCTAAACGTAAACGTCTTACCATCCGCATTCCCAGTTAGGTCACTGCTTCTGCTTAAATAGTCATTCACCCCGTCAAAGTCCACGGCTGCGGCTACGGCTTCTCCAGTGGTCCCACCACGCATCAACGCTTTCAATAGGTTACTCATTATGGCTTACCCACTTCGGTTGCGTAGATAACGGCCCCTACGCGCCACAACAACACCCAAGTATATCCGCTTGTCGCCAATGTTGGCGCAGATGCAGTGCCGCCAGCTTTGACCCAGGTGGGGCTGACCGTGGTCCAAGTAATTGAATAAGCCGTTCCGTCATCAATTCCCAATAGTACCATTTGCCCGGCCTCAAAATTCGTCGCGGCAGGTGTTCTTGATGCACCCAGGGTAATCGTCTGCATTGAGCCGTTCGCCGGGTCAATCTCAAAAGCAGCGCCATCGGTGATCGTATAGACGGTGTCCTTCAACTCCTTGAAGGTCTGTTGGGCGGTCCAGTTTTGGGCGGTATCGGTTTTTGCTGTGTCGGCGTCGTAGGCTTGCACGGACACACCGATTGCCGCGCTTTTCAGAGTCGTTGCGTCATACCCCTGCACCGTGACCCCAATATCCGACGTTGTGAGGCCACCGGATATCGGTATGCCAACTGCTTCCCATGCGCTACCGTTATAAATCCGCATCCCTGCGGTGGCCGTGGTCTTGTAATATAGCGCCCCGGTCAATAGCGCATTGCCATCATTATCCGTCGTGGGGTCACTGGATTTTGCGCCGAGGTAGCGGTCATCAAAGCTGTCATAAGATGCGGCGGCGGCAGCCGCAGAGGAGGATGCTGCACTGGCTGAAGATGAGGCAGCAGAAGCATATCCTAGGGCGTCAGAGGCACTGGTAGCTGCATCCCCCGCCACTGATGCAGTATCACTAATCATATCCGGTAGCGCGGTTTTATACCCGTAACCGGTAAAGTCTGATTCGTTATAGGTATTGCCATTAACCGTTACAGGAAACCCCATTATATTAACTCCTTGACTTCAAAAGCCATAGATGTTCTATCAAAATATGGATATTCAATTTGGCTCAATTTACGCAGCCGGGCGAGGAATTGTCTCCTGAATGCGTGAATGGTATCGTCTGGATCAAAGATGAAGAAAACCTCTTTATCCATTCCAGCTTTTCTGGTGAGATCAAAACCATTACCAAGGCCCTCATCTATGGTTAAATTAGATAGCTTAAAAGTTGCTGATCTATATGGATTTGTTCTATTAAAATATTCAGCGCCAGATAATGCTTGTGATATCCCGGTGTCTGTATTCCATGAGATATCTGACCCATAATCCATATTAACTAACGGCTGCCACCCATCACCAATAAATATTCTGCCAATCTGGACATACCCATCAGGGTTTGTGGTATCAAAAAATTGAATCTTCCAATACCTTGCATAAACGGTGGACGGCAATATATGAGTTGCGGTAGGTATCCAATCCTCCGTCTCTTCCTCTGATAATGTACCTTCCCACCAATTAGGCAATCCCCACTGCAATGACCCATAAGGATGCACCACACCCCATACATCTATCTGCCCTGAGTCATAGTCAAGTACAGAAAAATTAGATACAGATGATCCAGTAATGCGCCATTCTGCAATACTTGATAAATTGTGATTGACGATTGAAACCACCTTAATGAATTGGTCAACTCCCATATCCATTATAATAATGGTGTTACCAGATGCGTCACCGGATGTCCTTGCTACTTTACCAATTTTCCTATTCTGGATATTCGTTATTGGTAATGAAGCATTCCATGATCCACCAGATAATGTGGCATCATCAATTCGATTAGGGAAAGCAAGGATCATATTCGCCATACTAACCCCACAGAGTAAGTGTTGCTTTATTGTTTTCTAGTTGAAGGTAAATGCCTATCACCCTAAACAGTCTCCCACTGTCCATAGCAAACCGGTTAAGGTAAACGGTAACCGTATCCATGAGATTTACCCCTGCATAGGTATCAATATCTAATGAGATTTCAAAGATATCCCTTCTCGTCCCGTAGAGGCTTAATAACCTGGTTGCTTCTGTAGCAGCATTCGCAGCAGAAGTCAATAATGATTGGACAGCATATTCTTGAGAAAGTTTCCACTTTAATTGATTTATGTTGCTAGAATATTCAGTCCTATACTCTTCTGCGGCCCAAGCTCTTGATGCTTGAGTTACTGAACCGGCAATGTCACTATCCTGTACGGTATAATTCTTTGAATGACTAACATTTACTTTCCAAGTAGGGATAGCAATATCCTTCTGAATCCTTCGATCTATCCCCTCAAGTAAATCATAATCGTAGATATCCATTACGGAAGATGCCGGTGTAGTTAATTGCCCTACACGATACACCCCGGATTCATCAAAGCCATACCATGCGTTGATGCTAGAGGCGATCTCATCCATTGATTCAAGTATTGTCTCATCCTGAAGATAGATGCCAATAACGGAATTGTTTGCCGTGTCTAGGGTAGTGATATCACTGCTATTGATCTCTCCTGATGTAAGTCCGGCCTTCTCTGCCAATAGCTTTAATACCTGAGCTACGGTCCTATTAGATGCTGATGCGCCTTGGGTAACATCTGCCGTGATTTGCCCAGAGGGGTTTGATCCTATGCGGAAATAACCACCGGCAGGCCACACCCGATAATACCCCGCAGAGGGTGCGGTAGTTTCCATATCTGACTGGCTAGTGTAGTCCGACCCTTTAGTAAGTGGGGACCGGCGATCATATACGGCATCCACGGTAGAAATAGCCCCATCATTCACTTGGTAGATTAGCCGTGAGGTATTCACCAAAATAGGTGTTACATTATAAACCACCCCATAACATATCGGCTTTTTCTGGCCTTTTATATCTTCAGCAACACCTTCCAGGCCGGATGGTAGAGAGTTATTCCCTAAGTAAGAATTGCTCGATACAGGGACGTCAAACAGATATGATTTATCTCTTATCCGCAATATGGCTTTATCAAAGGTTAATTCAATACCATCCATTGTACCAGTAAATATTTGAGTAAAATCAGCAGGATACGCACCACCGTCACCCTTGTAAATCTTAATTTGCCGACCATCAAAAGAATAGTCTATCCAAGTATCTATTTGCCCGTCGATATTAGTTAGAATTACCTCACCGATATCAAGTTTAGTATTCCCTCCGGTCCTCCCATCAGAGTAAACATACCGGCCAATACTACCCTGGCTTAGCAGTATTGGATCAAATGCCGTATTAGCCGGGGTATCTGTTGGTGTTGTTACAAAGTTATCATCAGACACATAGAACGTCTGGGTGTTTCCAGAGGCATCAACAGCAGCAGTTATTTCTAGCAGATACATAGGTTACACCCTTTGGATGGCGCGTTTCTGCGCCTCTGTTTCAGTCTTGATCTTATCAAGCTGTTGTATTTGTGCAACGGCAACCTGGCCTCTTTGCTTATTAGCTGCTTTCAGTTCAACCAACACCTCTTCCAGTAACACCACGACATCATCATTGCTGGATGTGCTACCAAACATCCCGGCAGTATCATCTGCCGTATAAACCCGACCAGGGTTTGAGAAATTAACAAGCTCCGGTCCTTCTTCACCAACCAGGGACCATCCAGCAGCTATACCACCAGTTGCGTACTGTGGTGGAATAAAAGGTTTCTCCGGGGTTATGGAAATTATACCGCCTTTTGCATCAAAAATCGGTGACCAAAATCCAGAATCATCAGCTAATTCTGGTTTAATGATCCCGGTATTCCCCCCGGTACTGCCACCAGAGTTATAAATATTAGTGACAATCTGCAAATTCCTTATAGCAGATTGCAGCCCATCAATAGCACTAGCAACTGACATTGTTGCATGGAGTGTTCCAACAGCTACCTGATAATCCCTTTCCATTTGGTCATACTGGCTCCTCAATGCTGCCAGCATAGATTCTTGAGCGGATAGGCTACCCCTTAATGTCTCCAGGGTTGCTCTAGCACTATTGAGTTGTGAATTAGCAACAGCTTCAGCACGTTCCAAATCACTTTCAATAGTTTTCCAAATGGCTGCATATTCTTCATTAGCCCCAAAATATTCTCTTGCGATATCTGAATACTCCTGTGAGTATTCAATCATTTTCTGATAGGCGTCAAGCCGTTCTTGCTCGGTGGCCCCATTTAATGCTGTATCAAGGGCAGCATTATAAAGTTGCTCGATGTTGTTTAGCTGTTGCTCAGGGGTCAGTGGTGATTCTGAGGAAATCCGCATACTATTAAGAGCATCTTCAATAGAATCAACAACATCCGTATAAGAGCTAACCAAATCCTCTTGCGCGGATATCTGCTCATTGATAGCATCAATCTGTTCATTGATGAGGTCAACTTCAGCGTTATAGGCGTCTTGGTAGATACTCCAGGCATCCTCTACAGCGGCCCTTGCTTCCTCTGTGGCGTCAGTTGCACTTACCACCGTTTCAGTTATGTCCCCAAACACATCCTGCCATTGCTTCAAGAAGGCTAGTAAGGATTGACCTTCGGTAGTAGTTGCATCAATACCCAAGATCAGGTCACGGTAGGCGTCTCTGCTTTCTGGTAGTACCACACCAGCCTCTAGGAATGCGTCGGTTATATCGGCAGTTTTAGCGGCTATAGCGTCGGCTGAATCCATCCAGAGGTACTGGGAATCAGTCTGGTATTGCACTGCATCAGCAATCGCCTGTGCAGTCTCTTGTGCAGAATTAGTCAAGAGGTCTAAGGAATCCACCAAATCCATTGCCGCTTTGAATGCTGACTGTCCGGCTTCGGTAGATAGGTCAAGACCTTCCACATATACCCGCAATTCTTCAGCCGTATCTATAGCACTATCACCAGTTAGTGATATGGTGTTGTTAAAGGCGGTTACCTTAGCTTGCGCATCCTGTTTAGCAAGGATATTGCGCTCTTCATCTGTCAAGACAAAACCACCATAATTACTGATAGCCGACACAGCATTATCAACACTTTCAAAGATATTGGCTAAGTCATTGGCTATTTGTTCAGCCGTAACATCAACGGTCCCAACTATTTCTGACAGGCCATTCAATCTCAAGGCTTCATTGATCTTTTCCAGAGCATCAACAAAACTCTCAGTATCAGTAAAGCCGTCGATAAGGCTTTGTTGCGCTTGGTCCCATAGGGCCAGAACGTCTGCATATTCTTGGTTACCGGCAAGTGCCGCTTCCCGCATCTGATCCAATATGGTTTGCGGTAAAGTGAAGAAATACCCCTCATCTAGTAGTTGCTGATAGGTTTTACCAACCAGACTACCGGCATCTTGTAGAACGGATTCATCGTAAGAGAACCAAGATTGATTTTCCTCACTCCACCCCTCATGGTGGACGTTCTTGAATACCTCACCAATATTGGCCGGATCAATAACTTGCCCAAGAATATCAGAGAATACATTACCAAATGCAGTATTTACCGCCGTTAGCCAATCTCTCGTAGTAGTGCCTTCTGTGGCAGCAAACGGATCATAGCTTCCTTCCATTAAAAGCTCACCAAGCTGGCTATACGTTTCTCTCGCTGAATTAAGAATATCCTTTGATAGAGTTTCCAAGGATGCAGTGCGCTTCTGCATGAAATCATACATAGCCTGTGCATTCTCTTGTCCATACTGTTCAGCGTATTGGTTCAGTTCTTCAAGTTTCTTTTCATTCTCTTGTGTTGCCTCAACAAGCTGACGGACATAAGATGCAGCAATATCCCCAGAAAGGTACATCAATTCTTCAATAGGCTTATTAAGCAATGCTGCATATTCTTCAGCAGACAGTATCTCCGTATTGATATCAAGCCAAGGGTTTGATGTGCTCCCCGGGTCATAAACAGTACGCTGACCATAAACATTGCCACCCTCCCCAATATAGGCATAACCACCAGGGACCAGTGACTGAAGGTAGTTGTTTATTAAATCCTGCCGCATGGCCTCAGCACGGCTTGCCATTGCATCATTAGCCGCGCTCAGTTGTTCTTGCACTGTTAAACCGGCAGCAATATACGCATCAACAATAGCCGTTGTAATAGTATCCACAGCACCAAACAGCATACTGGCTGTCTCATTTATAGAAGCAGCTTGATCTGCCGCGTTGCCATAGTCACTAGACCCACCACCACTATAACCATAAGACTCATTAGCACTTGCCTCCGCTAAACTTTGTATATTGGTCCACCCTTCCCATAAGGAGGTGAAGAACCCGGCGATCTGCTCCTCACTATACCCGGCTGCCCTTGCTAATTCGATTGCGGTTACTGACCAACTACGCAATGCCTCTTCGCTTTGCAATGCTGAATCAGGAATGATCTTGTATAGCTCTGGATAGGTTGAGATGAACCCGTTAATAATTTGCTGTGCCTTCTGGTCCGAAGTTAGCAGGTTCTCATAGTAGAAATTTGACCATTCTGCGAGTTTATCAAGGCCACCCGCAGCATCAGCAGTGGCTTTAGCCGCTTTATACCCGGCTTCCGTTAGCTCATATTCCGTCTGGCCGAGTAATTTTTGCGCCTCATTTACGGATGCGATTACATCCGCCATTGCTATCGCTTCTTCAGCCGTATAGTTTGCGGCATCACCTGCGGCTATGAGATTACCTATTAGTTGTTCATATACTGGGTTATTTGTTGCAGCAGCATTAGCCAGTGCTTCCAAATTGGCTGATTGGCTACCATAGAATTGTTCGCCAGCATAGATGATAGCCTCAATCGTGGTTCCATAACTTTCAGCAGCATTATTCAAGGCAATAACTTTGGCTGCACTTTCTACCGTAGCTCCGCCAAAGATATCAAAATACTTGGTGAGCTTAGTCAGGTCTTTACCAGTGGCTTTAGATTGGCGGCTAAGTTCTCCATAGATTGCCGCAGAATTGGCTAAGGCTTCGGCCCCATCACCAAGGGACACACCCATCTCTTTAACCTTGGTGTAAAGCTCTTCGGCTGACAGCCCGGTATCATCCATAACTTTTGCATAGGTAGCCACCGCAGCAGCGTTAGTCAGCACTTGCTCTGCCGTTGCCGTAGTTGTATCTTGTAAGCCGATAAAAGCCTGCCCTAATGCAGAATCAATACCGGAGAATAGTGCAGAGTACCGGGCGACTAAGGCATCATCCACATAATTCTGTGGGTCTTTAGTTTCTACCCAATCGGCAGACTGATACATCCACCCGTCAATAGCGGCTTTACCGGCTTCGGTTAAAGCTGTACCTAGTATCTGTGAGATGGCGGTGTCTGACTCTTTAATAGCCGTTACCATTGTACTTGCAAATTCTGACTGAATATCCCCTGCAATATCTTCCCAACCTGAGATAAAGATTTTACCGAATGGTCCATTAGCCGAGAATAGTGCGTCTCCTAAGTCTTTTTGGTTTACTTGGGTATTACCAGCAGATGATCCAACTGGACCAAGGTTACCTGAGCCAAGGCGAAACCATATATTATCTGGCTTATCTTCAAATAGCCCGGCTAAAGATGCTATTGCGGCAATAGCCCCAACCCAAGGCACGGCAGATAATGCCGTTGACATAGAGAATATTGAGCTTGAGGCTTCTGCAACAGGACCAATGAAACCAGCCAGCCCCTCTACTGCCCCCGCTTCTATAGATGCAGCAACCTCAGCCGATAGCGGTCCAATAAACTCCGATGTACCTTCAACCAAGCCATTGGCTATTTGGCTTGAAAGAGTATCACCACTCAGGATATCCAGAAAACCCTCACCAAAATCCTTCCCACCAGAGAAGAAGTCAACACCCGTCTTGCCTAATTTATAAGCATCAAAGGCACCTTTCATTCCCATACTATTGAACATATTGCCAAGTTGGTCGTTGGTTGCACCCATACCAAAAGATGATAACGTGCTATTCATGCTCATAACAATAGGCACGGTAATTTGATTTGCTATTGCAGTTGCCGCTAGATCAGCTAACCACTTAACAAACATCTTCTTGATATCATTGAAGAAATCTGAGAAAGATTCAGTCTGGCCGTTTATGATATCTTCAAACGCATTGGATAGGGTGTCGTGTATTCCTCTGGCTATATCTTCATAGGTCTTAATTAAAACACTCTCCATGTTTCTAGCACCGGCCTCCATAGCCTTTGCATATTCATCTTGTTTTGCTGTCATCTCCCCGGAGACTTTATCGAGATCAACAATAGCATTTGAAGTCTTTTTGTATGACTCATACAATGCCTTGAGTGTTGGGTCTAGGTTATTGAATGATGTGGTCATTTTAGCGCCAGCATCAGATGCCGCCACCAAATGCTCTGCTAATACCGCGTTGCCCGTCGCTAACATCGCCTCTTTAATAGTGAGAAGATTAGCCGCAAGCGCAGCTTTTTCCATTGCAATCTGTTCAAGTCTGGTTTGTACTTCTAACTTTGCAGCAGATTCCTTGCCTTCATCAGTTTTTTCAATAACCTTGTCCATCTTATCAATAAATGCTTGGTGGGATTTAAGGCTTGCTTCCGCCTTCCCAACATCTTTTAGAATATCACGATATTCTTCATTAGACGAGATTAAGCCTTCTACCTTTTTACGGTTCTTTTCCTTTGAGCTAGAGAAGGCATTAAATAGGCTTGTAGCCTCTGAGACATTAGCCACTAATTCTTGCAGTGTGCTATTCTGACGTTTGAGTGCCTCGTCATATTGATCCTCCGCCTTAGCTCTGGCGATAATGGCCCCGGAGTTAGTAGCCAGCATATTTTGGTAAGTACCAAGAAGTTGTTGGGCCTTTTGAGCTAATTCCGCCGACAGGTCCTTCCGTAGCAGATAACTTGATAGGTCATCAATCTCCCGTTGGATGGTGTTTCTAGCAGCAGATACATTAGCCCCAAACTCCTTCACAGAATTAGACATCAGTTGCTTATACCGATTTTGCATTTCGGTTAGCTTTTGCATATCTTTCAATGTGTTATCATTGAAGATTGGGGTTAGGTTCCACGGGGTTTGCATTAAGTTGACCCAAGTTTGTGCGGTCTTCTCTACAGCAAACAGAAAATCTTTCTGGATATCTAGGTTATTCTTTCTTTCTGCGGCTGCGGCTGCTTCAGCCGCCATTGCTTTATTGGTCTCGTCCCTAGCTGCGCGCATTGCCGTGATAAGGGTATCTTGCATCCTTTTATATCTATCTGCGTTCTCTTTGAGGGAATCAGCAAATAACCTTTCAGCTTCAGTGTTCCTATTTATTGTATCTTCACGCTGTTTTATAAGTTTGTTTACTTCATTCTCTGCGGCTATTACAGCACTATATGATGATTGTGTCCTACTCTCTTTGAATTTTTGCTCTAATCCAGCAAGGTTTTCACGGGCATCTGCTATCCTCTTATCAAGAGAAGCAATAGCCGCCTCAACATCGCCAAAGAATGTACCGTTCCCAACAGTGAGATGAATCTTAGTATCAACAAAGTCAAGAAGAGCAATAATATTTGCGATGCCCTCTTGTAATGCGAGTAATGGACTTTTTAATTTATCAGCTATACCTGAAGCACCAGCGGTATTATAAAAATCTAGGATTTCGGCAGTGAGCCTTGTGATATAGGCACTTAGCAGTGGAAAATTATCTTCATACTGCCCAACTAACACTTTGAAATTATTGAATAAAATTGTGCTATCTCCTAACGCATAAGAAATAACATCAAAAGTTGCTTTAAGGTTTCTGGCGGCATTAGATGCAGCCATTAAAGCAAAAGCGTTACCTACAGCAATGGTAAGGTTTTCCCAAGCAACTTCAAACTGAGCAAGGGCCATGCGATTCTGGGCCAAGGCTTCGCTAAGGCCACCGCTACCACCAATCTCGTCGTGCATGTTCCTCACTAGGCCAATAATAACACTGGCCGGGACTTTGCCCTCTTCCATCGCCTTGAATAAGGCTTTGGTCTTTTGCTCTGCACTGCCCATTGATCCGGTAAGGTCGGCAAAAGCATTAGCCGCAGCTTTTATTGCCATAGGAACGGCATCAGCTAATTGGCCTTTCAATTCTTCGGCATTCACTGATTGCTTTGAAAGCATCTGGCCTAAAGCCTTCATGCTTCGTGATAGCTGGTCGTTGGTCTGACCTAAAACAACGCCAACCTCCATCATCTTTGACCATATCTCAGTGGTAATAGTCCCCTCCATCGCCGTGCCTTTGGTGGCAGCAGCGATCTGGGCAAAAGAATCAGAAGCGGTCTTTACACTAATCCCTAGCTCATTGGCCTTACCCTTGACAAAATCAAAAGATATACCAGCGGTCTGCCCCATTTCCCCTGTTGCTGCATTTACCTTAGTCCTGAGTGCCTCAATATCCGCCGCAGCCTGATAGAATTGCTTAGTAACATCAACAATTTCTTTTATCAAGAACTCTACGGCAAGGAAGGTTCCAACAGTGGCACCAATAGTACGAAGGGCAGAGAAGCTCTTTCCAAAGCGTTCAACACCATCTGAGGCTTTACCAAGGCCATCTGATGTCCTAGATAGGGCACCAAGACTAGAGTTTAGCTTATCGAGGGCAGGGGCGGTTTTATCAGCACTAGAGATCGTATTGGTAAAGTTTGATAGCTTTTCATTTGGCAGTTTGTCAAGTGATGAACTTAGTTTATCAACAGCTTTTGATGTAGATTTTATGGCGGCGGTTGCAGAATTAGTTTGCTTCTCAAGCTTGCTAAACGCATCCATTGATTTGCCGAGACTGCCAAGGCTATTCGCTAATTTATCCAACCTTTCAGTTGGGATATTATTCAGCGCCTTGTTGAGTTTATCAATAGCCTCGCTAGTCTTGCTTACTTTCTTTGTTGTGTTATCAAACGCTTTATTCAAATTGTCAAGCGATTTGACAGCAGCAGTAGATTCAACAGTGATTTGCAGACTAGCGATATCCATTATTTTTTCCTCTTGCCGCCTGACGTTTTATCTTTGCTTGCGCTAAGTTTCTGTTTTTCTTTACTCTTTTCATTGTGAAACTTTAAGAATACATTGTCCATGCTCTTAATGTATTTCATAAAGTCTTGCGTATCATCAATATCGCAGATGTCACAATAATTTTTGATTTCGGAGAGAGGTATTGGGGAGACACCGAAGCCGGAGGATGGACGGCTAGAACTTAGAATTGAAAAGGCACCAATGTATCTGTGCAGCCAGAAAGGAAGCTCTGGTTCGCTGTCCGTTGGCACTTCCATTGTGCCGCCGGATTCTTCCTTTAAGGCGATAAACCATTCACGTTTATCCCCCCATTTCAATTCAAACTCTAGCCAGTCTGCTAGTTTTTTAAGTCATCCTCATCATCAGATTCTTTGAATGAATTGACATCATTGCTGAAGTCGTCAATCATCTTCCGGAAGTCTGGGAATGCAACCAACATCTCTTTTGCCGTTGATTGGGTATAGGGCAATTCTTTACCATCTAAAGTAAAGCCTTTCCAATCAAGCAGAATAGTTCCGGCCATTGCCTCAGCCATTAGTTTCTCAATTAGCTCATCGGGGACATTCCGTGAGCGCAGCGCATGGCGATGAGGCTTAACCAGCTTTTCCAATAGCTTGTTGTATTTCTTATTGCCAGAGCGAGCGACTAAAACTGAGGAGCCATCAGCATCAACATCAAACCAAGTACCCTCAGTCTCTTTCGTCTTATCGGTCTTAAAAGTGGATAAATCCATATCGAACCCCTTATTGTGTTAGAATTGTATTAGAATGACTTGCCCCTTTTCCTCAGTGTAGAAACAGAGCCGGGAGGAAAGGGGCTAACCCACCGACTCTTGCAGCCACTAAGCTGCGAAACGATCAATACGGATAGTCGTACCTGTATCAGCGTCGCGCAATGCTTGCCAAGTCAGGTCAACATTTACATCTGAGTTAGGACCAGATGAGGTGACGGTGGCATCAGTGAAGTTTACATTGTCGAATGATACGACATAGGCATTACCTGCACTGTCAGCAATACGGAAATCCAAGGAGGTTGCCGTATCATTGATGAACTTCTCGTACAGGTCCATGTTGGTCAGATATGCGCTTAGGTTGCCAGTGACTTCACAGCGACCAACACCCATATCAGCATTACCAAGAGTACCGATAGCGGAAATACCACGAACATTGTTGTTCAGGCTGAAATCGAGGGTCTGAACAAATAGGTTGGTCATTGCAGAACCACCTTCACGGATGGATGCAATATTGGATACTGCATTCATAACTTCGGTAGTAGTAGCCGCATTAGCAGCACCAGTGCCTACTGTAGTACCGGCGGTGGCTGAGGACTTACCCATGAAGCTAATAGAGCCAGTGGCAATAGAATTAGCTTGTAGGCTCAGTCCAAGGTTACCGGGAACCATGCCAGTGAATGACATAAACTTAGTAATGTCAGTAAAGCTCTTTTCTAGTACGAAAGAGGACTCAGTGGTGCCATTATAGATGGTGGAGCCTTTGATCGTAGCTGCGTCAGTTTCATCCAATGTTTCAGTAGTTGTAATATCCTCAACAGTGATTACATTGCTTGATACATTGGTTACTTTATGATAGCCGTTATTACCACTTGCAGCGCCAGCAATCTTCAGCCACTGGCCTTTGGTAATAGCATGAGTAACAGCAGAGCCAAGGGTGATAGTATTAGCAGTTGCGTCAAGTGCAAACTGCAAATTACTGGCGGTTGCACCAGAGGTTAAAGTAACTGTTGATCCACCGCCTACACCGATCCACCCAGATGAATACAGCGCAGCTTTGAAGAAATCATCATAAGTGCCATAACTTAGCTCAAAGTTCACGTCACCAGAGGGGGATGCACCAGTTTGAATCAGGTCAGTGATTTGCCGGTCTGAACGGATTTCACTAGATACGGTAGTCTCCACTGAATAAGACAGTGATTCACCAGTGTACCGAAGGGCAGTCAATGCAGAGCTAGGGATAGTTCCCCAGGTTGATTCTGCCATGTAATATAAGCCGACTCTATTACTATCAGACATTTTTTATTCTCCAAATCAATAGATAGTATCAGTATAGAAAGGGATGGAAACATTTAACTGGAACCAACCTTTTTCTAAAGAAGGAACCCTTGTAGTATTAGCACCCCTACAAGAAACACCAGAAAATTGTTTACCCCGGAAAATATTAGAGATGGTGTCAGCATAGGTATAAACCGTTGCTGTACCTACACCAACCGGAGCAAAGATAGCGATATCAATTATCCCATTCTGACGATAGCCGTTGAGCATTGATACCTGTTGCTCATCCCCAAACAATACAGTGCAACGAATGAAGGCTGCATTGGCTGGCGGACTAAAATAAACATTATCCCAAGCAATCGGTGTAGTCACCCAATTACTTGATAATCTTGATTCTACTGCTTGCCTGATAGCTGCTCTGGACATTCTATAGCCTTGAGTAACTTTCTATTAGTTCTCTACGCGACTTTTCATAAGCCAAACGCAAGAAACCTGTAGGAGCCTGAGTGCTGAACCCCTCTGGCGTTAGATGCTTAGTGCCTTCTGGCTTGGTCCACGGGTTACCACCAAATTCCAACACCCAGTTGTAGTTATAGCCAGTACCAACATCACTATAAATCCGAGATATGCCGTTACCATCCACCCGGATTTTCCAGCTATCCCTAGCAAACCCAGGATAAATTGAACTGGTCTCTGGAGTACCAACTGGTATAGATTCCTGTATATTCTTCAGCAGGATTTCGGCAAACCGCTTGGCCACTAAAGTAGTCTTTTCACCTACCACCTTTTCAGACCACTTCTTTAGCTCAATGGAAAAATCATTGCTCTTTTTCTGATTGACCCTATCATAAGGGGAGTATTTTATTCCTTTAGCCATTAAAGTTTTCTAATCTGTAAATCCCAATAGGAATTGGTGATATCCCCGCGAGCATTGATAATCCGATAGGATGCCCCGGATATTGTTATTGTGTCGCTAGTATCAATTACCAATGAAGAATAGGGAATCAATAGCCGTTGGTCCTCTTTTAATATCAGTGTGCCATCAACTTCAGAATTTCTGAAGCGCAGTAATAGACCTTTTACTGTAGAGGATGAGCTAGTTACCGTCTGTCCACCTGTTGTTGGATCATACGTCGGATTAGATTTTTTTATGACAGTTATAGTGTCAGATAGTTCATTACAAAATGAAAAGAGTGCCGCTACATTGCCCTTCAAAAAACTAAGCGTACTCATCCATTCCTACCTTAAAAGATGGCAATACCCGGTCCGTATCTTGGTCCATTGCTTCCTTCGTGGCTACGGAGATACCCCCGCAAAATGGGGAGGCAACTGCTACTCTTGCCTTAAACTCCAGGTTCTTTGCCAATGTCTGATAGTGCTTTACCGACTGTGATAGGTTTGCCCTAATATCACGATCAAGGTATGTATCAACTAACCGTGATAGCTTGGCTACAATAGCGTTACAAGATAACGCGGCTGCACCATAAGTATTTGATCTTGTTAGATCATAAGCTATCTCTTCATCGGATAATAATTGGTTGTTGGTGTCCGTATCACCAATCAGATAGCGTACTGCATCTTTGTCTGATGCTGATGGGTTTCCGCTATAGGTCCAGGTCATGACTAATCCACCATATTTGCGGCGAGTGAATAGGTAATCGCGTCTGTATCAGCATGGGTTACAGTAGCTCTCCACACCCCAGGAATAACATCAGAGACTGATGCATTAGCCGCAGCCGTGATACCAGGATAGATTTTATACACTGTGGTGCCGGTAGTAGTAACCGCAGCGCCGGTTAGAATAGTGTAATATGCACCGCTTAATGGGTCTTTACCCTGGATAGTCACAACGATAGATGGAGTTGCAGAAACAGCAGTAACATCAAGGATTATATGACCACCTTTTGCACCGCGATTAAGAATATCCCTGCTATTTGTTGTTGCAGTACGAGATGCACTAGGCAGGATGGATGTGTTATCATTAGCCATTATATTTCCTCTCCAAATTCAATGACGGCATCGACTAAAGCTCCGGCAGCAGTACCAACTAGAACCAGGTAGTCACCATGCACAAGCCAAAACTGAATAATATCTTTATTTGGGTTTACCGTTTCTTTTGAAACCCCGGCCTCACAGTTGAATATTGTGACCTGTGATAATTTTGCAAAATCGACTGAAGTTATGGTTGAGTTTTCTTCAACGTATGAGCCATGTATTGCGCTCCATGAACCACCAGTAAAGGCCGTAGCATCCCTTGTAACATACATACCAACAGCAGCTTTTTTGCTTGCATTTATTGTTACTCTTGAAAGCAAGATGTCCCTGGTATTGATACGAGTGCTTATAGTTGCTGGTTGCCTGATAGCGAGTATCGGGGTGTTAGTATTGACAGTTTTATTCAAGGCGATAGATGACGTATAATATTGCTTCTCATCAGTACCACCCTCTGAGGATACATCACAACAGCCGGAATAGAGAGTAACAGCAGCACCTTTATTGATCGACTCATAGCAAACTGGCAATGCAGGGTTACTAACTGTCAATGCCGTAGCTGTACCCAATATGCTAAATGTATGAACCAGCTTAATAGTGCCAGTTGCAGGATCGCCAATAAAAAACTTATAATTGCCAACTCCGCGCCATTGAAACTGAATGTCGTAAATATTCCCTTTTTCATAATCGACATTAAAATCAGGCTCTATCAGTTCCTCAAGAACATCGACGGAATTGTTACGCAATACGGCATATAGCTTTCCATCGCTCTTTAGCCGAAAGAATACGCCATTCTCTGTATTAAAAACCCCGAAATTTCTCTCACCAAGGGCGGTCTTACTTGGCAAGAATACCGCAGTAGAGAACAGGTGGCCACGGTTAGGCTGATATCGTGGGTTTCTCTTTGAGACAGCGCGTGAGCTATTATTAAGTGTTGCACCACTGGCAACGCTTAACATTGAATTATAAGAGGTTATTCTAGTTGATGTTACAACCTCTATACCATTCTCGTAGAACAACCACAGCTTAGGACTAACATCAAAGGTCCAGACTGAATGGAACAATGAGAATGGCTGAACAAATTTGGGAGTACCCCAAGCGTCTAAAGTAAGGTCACCAGCACCGGAGGCAATCGGTAATGGATTAAATGCAGATACATCATTACCTGCAATCTCTAAAGCACATGAACGCTTGGGATACCCGATAGCCATAATTAAACCGTGGACAATGCCACTGAGCCTGTGTTATTGATGATTGTGCCTTTACCGGCAGAATCAACATAAACCAACAGGTATTCCCCAGGGGCATTCAATGTTGCGGTGTTGTTACCAGATGCATCAAATTGGCCAGCAGTAAGCGTGACCTTGTGTGCTGCCGTACCGGATGCGGATGTATCCTTAATGGACAGGAAGCCTTGGTGGTTAGTAAGGCTGGCAATGGTAGCGGTTACAGCGACAGTGGCGTGATTCAACTCGATAGACTGGATACCTTTTGTTACGGCTCCTGTGGCGGTTAAGACCTGCGTTCCACCAGTAGTTTGTGTACCTGATGGACCAAGGCCGAGACGGGAAGCGATAACCGTTCCCTTTAGACGTGATAAAATGGCCATTTATAGTTTTCTCCTGCCGCGTTTATTAGGGGTTTTAGTTACATCAGTTGCCGAAGATTCATCCGATACTGTGTCAGACTCAACTGCTACATCAGTATCTACAACCTCAATCTGGTTATTCCAAATGAGGCCATTGATATTTGGCAACTTAAAGTGCCGTTCTAATTCCTCCCGAAAGATAATCTCTCCGGGCTCAAATATCCTTTTCCCCTTGAAACGTAGCAAGACCCGTACTTGGTCTGGATATGTTCTAATCATTCTTTTACCCTAAAGAAAGGGCGATCCATCGCCCAATAATCCGTCCCAGGTAGCGTCTGTTTAGGCTACAGCCCCACTAAAGAAGTAGCCGAGATCGGTAGAGATAACCTTGTTGTCGTAGGCCATCGCCAGTTCGATCTTATCGGCAGGGCGACCCATACCGCGAAGGTCATAACGATAGACCCCAACATTAGCCCCACCCATTCCAGTCCAAGACATTGTTAGACCGGCTGTGGGGGTCATTAGACCGACACTTGGGGCGACGTAGCACAGGAGGGCGTTCTTGCCAGCAGCAAAGCCATAAGACGCTGTAGCGCCTTCAGCAGCACTGTTATAGACTGCACGGGAGATGTAGATATTGCCGAGATCAAAAGTCTTAGCCAACATCTGTGGGGTGATTGAATCGGAGGAAGTGTATTTATACTGCTCTTTAACCAATGGATGACGGGTCAAGGCTTTATAAACTTGGTAGCCGAGAACCAGAGTGTTAGGTTCAAGGCCGGTGTTCTTCAGGATCGTTTCACGGGCGGTATCAATATCCACCTCTGGATCAGAGCCAGATTGGTCTGACCAGACAGTAAAGCCGGTCCCGCCAGTTACATCAGTACCCCATACGCCAGTGGTGAATACATCACTAACGAATTGACGCTCACGCTTAATCAGCGCCTGTTGGGTCAGGAAATTTACTGCATCCCGATCTGGGTCAAGGGGATTGTCACTATTAGCGCGGCGCTGGTCACCAATCACATGAGATAGCTTCCAGACATCGCAGTAATAGGTCCCAGTCCCGAGATTGTAACCGGCCTCTGGAGAGGCTGCTCCGTCGGCGACTTTCTTAAACTCATCGCGTAAGAAATCAGCCTTGGAATAGGTGTAATACACATCAGACTGCTTGCTCACTGGGACCACAGGAAACACTTTATCAGCGATAAAGTTGTTTGCATCCTGCATATAAGCAACGGACATATTAGTCAATACAGCGTCTAAATGGACACTGTTTACAGTTGGGTTTGGCATGTATAAAGCTCCTTACAATCTTTTATTAGTTGTTTTGTCCGCCGATACCAAGCGCGACAGGCACAAGCGCACCCTCTGCACCAGTATTCAGGGCCAGACCAATGACATAATCCCCGGTTGAGGCGGTAATTGCAGTACCGTCAGATGCAGCCTGCACCCCATCACCAGCAGTCAGACCACCTGAACCAACCTTGATTTTTGTTACACCGGATACGCGAACCAGCGCAACCTGACCGGATTCTGGGTCATTCTGGAGTACGCCGAGGGCCATTTGACCGGCACTTGAGGCGGCGGCAACAGTGCCATCCCCTGAGATATCAACAATATAGTATTGCTTTGCAGATAGGTCGGCGCTCGCAGTCAACCAACCAACATCCAAACCTTGTAATTCAACGGCCATATTTATTCCTCTTTATTCTAACAAACCAATTACAAACCTTGGCGATACTCAGCCACCAAGGTAGGATTTAATTCACAAGCCTTCGTGAATGCTTTTGCTTCGGTAAGATTCTGTGCTTTACGAATCTCATCAGCGATCTTTGTGAGCTTATCGTATGCGCTGATTTTAGTATCACCAGACTTGCCAATCTCAGAAAACAACTTACCCTCTTTCACCTGTGCGGATGCTGCTTTAAGCATCGAAAAAAGGCTGTCAGCAATACTTGTATCTAGTGCATCAACACTGTGAAGTAGCTTACCAATAGTTTCCGGGGTATCGAAAACAATCTCACTGGATTTACTAATCCATTCAGCTTCTTTCTTCTCAGACTGCAATTTGGCAATTTGTGCTTCAGCTTCAATATGACGCTTTCTTAGCTCGTCAAGCTCCTGAAGAACTTTTGACACATTATCTACTGATAAGTTCAATTCAACTACAGGACTTTCTAATGATTTTTCCGTCTTTTTATCGCTACCACAACCGTCCTCAACAGTCTCTACTTCTGTTTCCATAGGCTCTTCTTCCTCTGTGGAAACTTCAGACTGTTGGGCTAGTTTTTCTTGCTCTACCACAACCTCTTCAGCCTTTTCGACCGACTCTACTTCTTTTTTAGTACGCGGCATACCAACTTCCTCTTTTCTTTTATACAAAACAATATCAGCTAATCCATTCGCTCCATTATCTACAACGGAAACCTCAAATAGCTGAAGATCAAGTAATTGGTTCATAGAACCCCCAATAATAGCATGTATTATCAATTTGTCAAGGTTTTTCTGCAAAAACTGCAAATTATTTTCAGTTTTTTGAAACCCGTTTCGCTTTTCCACCAATGGATAGCATTTTATATTCACCGGACTTTACTTTAGCAAAGACCTCTGGATTAAGTTTGAAGCCTACCCAGGCACCAACCATCCCCAGGTCTATACCTAGTGCGGCCTGCTTTTCTTTGGTGAATACACAGCATTCAACTAATACGCCAGCTAGGTTGCGGTGCATCTCTCCGGCATTCCTAGCATTTATGACAAAATCATAAAATGCTTTTTCTAGCTCAGACTCAGAGATGGTATCCCCCTGGTAATCCACCACTGCATCACCATTGGTCTCAGAGACATAGGCCCATCCAAATACTAGATTCTGGTCTTCGTTTAGCTTGCTGATTGCGCAAGTTATGTTTTTCTTCATATCATCATCACTGGTTAATGTTGGCAACTCTAGCTCAATCGCTTGTAATACTTCACCGAAACTGAAAGGATAGAGTTTTACGGTATTGACGAAGCTATCATTACTATCAATAGCCATACCACATTCTTCCATTTCATACAACAACTTACGCGCTTTTAATAGCAACTCAAGGCGGTCTAGTTTGCTTTCAGTATTGGCGTATTGTGCTTTGATATGCTGGAATGACAAGACCATTTCTGCTAGTGTATTCATGCAAGACGCTCCTTGGAACCACCAGCGGTTGCTTGTGGCCTATTATCAAACCCAGAGGAAGCCCCACCTGTTGGTGCCTTACCCTTCTTACCTTGGCCAATACCAGCCAGAGACTTTAACTCTTCGGCATCATCGGCAAATGGAATACCAGCACGGGATAGCCTTTCGATATAGCGTGATAGTGCATTTAAGTCGGCATCCGCAATCGGACTATAGCGAATTGTTGGGTAATCATCCTCTGCAATACCATTGAGTTCCATGAGTTTCGGGACACCATTGCGGTTCAAGGTATCACAAATGTTATCAAGGATAGATGCTAAGGCAACCTGAGCGAGTTTGATCTTTTCCGTGATTAAAGCGAAAGACCCCTCACCCATTGTTCCAAGCAATACAAAATCAAACAATACGCTACTGGCAATAGAAGCGTTATAGCGATGGATGATAGAATTGGTATCAAATGCCCGTGACCCGCCGGAGGTCATTAAAGTGAAGTCAAACCGCTTATTTCCGTTCTCATCGTAATCCAATGGAAAGACAATACCCTCTTGCTCATCACGCCGGACATTGGTTACAATATTCTTGATTTGCTCGTAACTGTTCTTAATCTCGGTTGTTGCGTTAGGGTCCATCATTTCAGGTGGCACCCAAGCAACCGGATATCCTGTTAAATCACGCTCTACACCTATTGCCTCTATGCTTTCAATGTGTTTTTTCTTATACCACGAAGTATAAGCATTGCGTAATATACTCTGGCCCTCTGGATTCTGTTTACTATTCACCGTGCGAAACAATAGGGACTTGCCGATAGGAATAGTTACATTGGTCCAGGTATAGGGGTCCATCTGTACCATAGCAGAGACATCTCCACCTTCATCAAACACCCATTCAAGGAGGGTAGTCTGCGACCGTGGGGCTAGTTTAGACCAACCGATCTTGCCATCTTTCCGCTTTTTATAAACGATCTCATGCCATGACCATCCGTACTCAAGCATGGAGAGTATCTCTGATATCGTGTCTCCCCATGAGTATTTCATATCATTCATGACATCATTCAATAATTTAGCGGCCTTCTTAGCTTTGGGGGTATCACTTGCTGGTGATGCCTCCCATTTTAATTGGCGCACTAAAGAACGGATGGTAAAGAGGATTGATCCGATAATAGGGTCATTCTTTGACATCTCAGTGTAAATCTTGATGCCTTTCTGCCCTTTGAGTTCATTGAGAAACTCCTCAAGCACCACCCCACCAGAGCGTTTTAACCCTGATGAGCCTAGTTCAAGTGTTGGTATTGATCTTTTTTCTATACGCTTCATTTATTTAACCATTTTGAGATTGCTGTCATACCTTCTCCGAAATCAAGGAAGGGCAGTGGCTTTTTCATGGAAAGCAAGGCAAAACAACCTGAACAGGCGTCCACAACGTCGTCATGTTCATCTTTGTCACCAGAAAAGTTGCAAAGTTCCCTGATAAGGTCTTTATTCCACTCGCCTTTTACAATTTTTACGTTATTTGCCTCAGCTTGGGCAGATAATGGAGAGGCCCTCTGGGTCTTATTACTGGATGCAGACAATAATTTAACCTTGTAGCCAGCCAGTGCCCGCGTCAAGTAGCCCGCTTCCGCCTTACCAGAGGCCCCTGGTTCTTGTTCTAGGCCGATTACACAATGGGGACCATCCTGACTAGCGGTGTTTACTATGGCGTCCTCTACGCCCTTTGGAGACGATTGTAGGCGTACCATGTCCTCAATGTAGAAATACCCAGAGGTATCCCTAGACATAAGAACCCCTACGGTATAATCCCCACCGTTCATAGTAGCAGCGCGATCCCAGAATCTAATCTTATGGGTTGATACTGGTGCAGCATTCACAATTTCAAAATACTCCGGCTTAAAGTATGCACCAGCAGTTGCCACCACATTCCAGTTACCATTCAACAGACGCTCACGCTCAACCAAAGGCAAGGCAAACAATGATGAGATATACTCAGGGGATGCCATCATTAGCGCCTTATTATCCGCAATACTTGATGGGATAAAGGTTACTGACTTCGATTCTATCTGCAAACCATCATCCAGCATTGTCTGTGGAGTAATACTCCTGGCAAAAGCATCAGCCGAGTCCCGATCATCAAACCAATGAATTTCCCCTGATTCCCGCACAAGATAACGTTTGATTCCACTGCGCTCTTTTATTGCATACCCTGTATCTTCATCAATCCACCAGGATACAAACCTTCTCAGCCATGAAGTAGGTGATGGGTTAGTGGTAGCCAGCACCCTACAGGGGAGGCTCTTATCCGATGTTCTATTACGCGATAACAGATAAAAGAAAACTTCCTCACTAAAGTGGATTAACTCATCAAAGGCAATCAAAGCCATCTGGCTACCATCAAATTTGCGTTTACTCTCCTCGTCATTGATAGCACCAAACATTACTTCTGCCCCGGATGGGAATATCCATTTCAGATTAGTCTGACGAAATTTACCCTTTAAGTTGGAGTACATTTGCAGCGATGTATCGACCAGACCTCCTGGTTGGGTTAACTGTGGCCTTGACGCCCGTAGGATCAAGGCACGATAGTTTTTATTGCCAGTATAACGTGCTGCTTCCATGAGAAGTGCATAGCTCTTACCCTAGCTGCTTATAGTTCCATTCAGTGAAATGTTTTGAGGTGAGGCGATAAACACACAACTGGCGCGAGATACCTAACTTCCTTGCAGCTTCTCTCACGCCATAATACTCAACACCCTCAATAACAACTGGCTTACAGTCCTGTGATTCAATCATCTTCTGTTTGCTACTGGCCGAGTTCATAGGATTTGCATAGGATGTGAATGGCCCATAACTACCACCAGGAATTCTGTTAAGGCACTTCTTATCATTGTTTACTACATCTGGCGTTATAAGAATGGCCTCTAGCTTGAGACACTCATCCAGTGTACCATCAAGCAAAATCTGCACACCCATCTTCTTTATACCAAATTTGCAAATCTTACTGATAACCGGGCGGTCACTATTGGTCTCATGATAATAAATTCTCTCTCCTATGTCAGATGTTACACCGACATAGTAAGAACCATCTATGAATGATAGCCTGTAAACCTTATACGTTTTCACTTTCACTTTACTATTCACTTCTTGCTCCGACTATATCTTCATCTATCTTTCAATAGATGCACAGCTTTTCGGCAATTAAGCCTACTCCATTTCTGGATAGTCTGTGAACCTTCACCATGCGGATTTACCGTTTAGGCGCTTGGCTGCTGATTGATTAAAAACACCTGATTTTCACGCAATTCGCACTTACCATTTCTAGTTATGCTGTAGCTCAGATGATAGGATCGTCCCAGCAATTAACTGTGTTATCATCTATACGTCACCGTATAGCGCGGCAATGAGAGCTATTCACTTCTTACCGCCAGCAGCCCCTCCGTAAATAACCACTTGAGCGTCAGACTCAAGAAAAGCCTTCTGTGGACCCTCTTGAGGAACGATATACTTAACTGTCATTAGTTACCACCTAATAATGCGCTATTATGAATCATCATTTTGAAGAATAGATAATCAAATACTTCATCTAATTCTACACTATCAGCCTTTAATAGTGTGCCATCTTCATATTTCTCCTTTAGCTCTTTATAACGTAAATAAAGTTTTTCTCCTACAGTGTTTTCATCATCATCTATTGCGTATAGATCAATCATTATGCTTTCTCAGGTAAACCAATTACTAACCTCTCATATTCCCCGGAGGTAGAATTGACAAAGTTAGATTGTTTAATGATGATATTTAATGCAGTGGTACATGATCTAACATCTCCCCTTATTGCACTAGGCCATACTGCTTTAAGTAATAACTCTAATCTTTCATACTCCGTATCAGGGAGTATTACCTCTTCCTTCTGCATTCTCTGTATTGGCATATTTTTACACTTTACCTCTCTATTGGTTGATTGATCTATTGCCTATTACCCTATCTACTTTCTTCCTAATCTCTATCCATGTTAATTGTTAATTGTTAGATTTATTGAAATTGTTATATTAAATAAATAAGATATTGCTATTATAAATTTCTTATTCAGAAATTATTGTATAATAATTCTTTAACCAAGAATTAAGTAATAAGTAATAACTAATTATAGTAAGTTAAATATAATTTAACTGTTATATTTATTATAACATTAAATAAATAACAACAAACACCATAAATAATAACAATAACTAATATTATAAATATTCTAACGAATATTTGGTATTTTTATTATAATTAGTAACTTAAATAAAATTTAAGTAATTATATTAAATAATATAATAACATAAAGAGAGAAGAGAAGAAAAGAGAATAATAACTAATATATTCTAACGAATATAATATACACTTAATACAATATTAAGTGTTATTATTATATCTTATAATATATTATTATTTCATACTTTATAATGCTTGTCAAGCATTTTCTGCAAAAACAGCCAGTTATTTGCAGTTTTTGCTACAGGGTTGTGGTTCCTATTGGGCGCAAACCACAACTGGAAGTTGTATAGGTGGCGGCGGCCAGCGAAAAAATTTATTTTATGGCAAAAAGAACTTTACAAAATAAAATTTATCTGATACAATTAAGCAATCTGACACTGGTGCAGTCAGTGTTTGACACAAGAAGTGGCGAAAATACCTGGTTATGAGGGGATCATGAAAGAAACGCTGAAATTTAATCTTGAGGTTGAGATTGAGGTTGACGGCATCAGACCAAGCGAAGCTGTACTTAACAGCAGAGTTATCGAAGGGCTGAATGAAGCATTCCCTAGCCTGTTGTTTGACGATGACGAGATTGACTGTGCGGTGTTTGTCAATTCTTGGGAATACACACCTATAACTGTTTAAGTATTTGATTTTATTGGAGATGACGGAATGACACTTAATTGTAGAGAAAATTTTACCTGTGTTGCTTTAGCTTTCGTGGCTACATGCCTTGCGTCAATAATCACATTGGCAATCTTAGTAATGCCATTTTATGTATTAGTTTCAGGGGGTTAAGATGGAAGATATAAAGCGGTTTATTAGAGAGTTGGAGGAATCCTTTGATTTGCCAGCATTTCTTCTGTTTGCTATCATTGAGGTAGAATCCTCGTGGAATGTTGCAGCAGTGCGGCTTGAACCCATGTACCGTTGGCTATGGGACTGCAAGCGCAATAAAAGCTATCCATTATCTGGGCTGGAAAAAAGTAATCCGCAGCCGCCAAAAGATTTCCCTGGTAGTCGCCACCATCAGGCGCAAATGGAATACTCATATCAGCGTACCTCGTGGGGTCTGCCACAGGTTATGGGTGCATTGGCCAGAGAAATTGGCTATACCGGGCCATTGCAATTACTGGCTACAGCGGAAGGTAGTAAAGATGCTATTACCGTTGCAGCAAAGTATCTGCGCATTCTCCTCCGTCGCTACAAAGACGTTCAAGCAGCAATATCCGCATATAACGCTGGTAATGCCAAATTGGTCGATGGTAAATACTCCAATCAAAAGTACGTTGATAAAGTAAATGTTGCCTGGATGAAATACAAATCCACAAACAAATAGCAATTTGAATTACCATCCAATTCAATTTCAATTCAATTCAAATTAGGATTCTAATACGATGAAAGAGATACCTGACGACAAATCAATAGAGGATCAATTAGCCTATTATCGCGGACTTTCAATTAAATGTGAAAAGAAAATCCAATATCTTAATAACATTATTGGGGAGTTAAAAGTAAAGATTGATATGCTTGAGGAAGAAAACGATGACATGCGCAACCAAATGGAAGAGTAAGTCGCTGTATCAGGAATCAGTACCAGTGAGGATGGCAATAGGTAATTCTGGATACTGTGAGTTTGATATGGATGTGAAGTTTTATGCCGAGAAGATTGGTGATGAATTATTTATCTCGATCAAAAGTATAGGACTTGACACGGAGAGACAATCAGTTTATGATGATGTGACATCCTACCTTGAGGATGTTTGTGTAAAATATGGAAGGTAATATGTATCTAAAAACACCGTTGCAGCAATACCTGCATAAGTCAAAGTATTCTCGGTTTCAGGATGAGACGCATTCCCGTGAATCATGGGAAGAAACGGTATCTCGCTATATGAGATTTGCTAGCGACCATATAAAGACCAAATATGGCCAAGCAACAGAGGCATGGGAGGCTGTTGCTGATAAGATTCAGGATGGCATTTTAAACACCAGAATCATGCCTTCCATGCGCCTGCTAATGACAGCAGGGGAAGCTGCACGGCGGGAGAATATGGCAGCGTATAACTGCTTCTATGCCGCTATAAACAAGAAGCGGCGCTTCAGCGATGCCTTGTATATCCTGCTTGCCGGTACAGGTGTGGGGTTCTCCTGTGGGCGTCAGGAGATCAACCGTCTCCCCACCATAGCCGATATCATCTCCCCTGTGGATGATACTATTGTGGTAAAAGACACCAAGAAGGGGTGGGCCAGTGCCTATCGTAAGCTAATCGACTATCTCTACCAGGGCGAAGTGCCTAACGTAGATTATAGCAAGATTCGGCCAGCAGGATCGCGCCTCAAGACATTCGGTGGTCGGGCCAGTGGTCCTGAGCCATTACGGGAGTTATTTGAGTTTACTATTGCAGTATTCAAAAAAGCGCATAACCGCAAGCTAACTTCCATCGAAGTGCATGATATCATGTGCAAAATTGCAGAAGTTGTTGTGGTCGGGGGAACGCGCCGGTCTGCTTTGATGTCTTTATCGGACTTATCAGACCGGAGGATGCGTGAGGCTAAGGTAGGATCATGGTGGAATGATAACCCGCAACGCGCTTTATCAAATAACAGTGCAGTTTATACCGAAAAACCGGATATGGAAACCTTCATGGAAGAATGGTTATCACTGGTTAGGTCAAAATCCGGGGAGCGTGGTATTTTCAATCGTCAGGCTGCGCAAAAGCAAGCAGCAAAATATGGTAAGCGGCCAGAGAATGTAGATTATGGGTGCAATCCTTGCTGTGTTACTGGTGATACCAAGATTTTAACAAACAAAGGTCATATCCCTATTGTTGAAACCGTTGGTAAGCCTACAGTCATTTGGAATGGTAAAGAATGGTCTGAGGTTGAGTCGTTTTTTGCAGGGCATCATCCTATTTTTTCGGTTACCCTATCAGATGGCACTAGCTTAAATGTCACAGGGAATCATAAATGGGTATTATCTAATGGTAGCGTTGGTCATACCTATCGCGTTCCTACAGCTACACTATTGATTGGTGATAAGTTAGCAAAATTTGAGATGCCACTTGTCATAAAAGGCACTGATCCAGATGTGGTGGCATCAGAGAATACATCTGTCCCAGTTAACGCATCAATATCCTATTGCCTTGACTGGCTTGCCGGTATCCTGGATCGTAGCGGAGTGGTCATTAAGTACCAGGATTGCGACGGCTTTAAGATTACTTCGGATGATATGAAGTATCTCCTAGATATCAAACTTATGCTTTCAAGGCTTGGTGTTAGCGCAACTATAAGCAGTGAAGATGGTATTACTAATCTGTTTATAGATGGTCATGGAACTTTTACCCTTGGCAATCTCGGTTTAGAAACAAAAGATGCTAATTGGAGGATGAGTAAGCCAAAGTGTGATACCAGGAAGCACGTTACTGTTGTGTCAATAGTACCGGCAGGTGATGCAGATGTGTATTGTTTTGAGGAGCCTATCAACCATACCGGGACGTTTAATGGGATTGTGACTGGTCAAAGCGAGATCATACTTCACCCCAACGGACAGACCTGTAACCTTACCGAAATTGTGGTAAGAAGCGAAGATACCCTCCAAGACTTACTTGACAAGATTGAGTTGTGTACCATTCTTGGGACTTATCAATGCACCCTCACAGACTTTGAGTTTGTTGATCCTGAGATCAAAACGCTATGTGAGAAAGAGCGGCTATTAGGGGTATCCATGACCGGAATTATGGATCATCCGGTCCTGAACAGGGTTACCGAAAAGGCGGTAGATTGGCTCACTAAGTTACGCGATCATGCAGAGAAAGTGAACGAAAAATGGGCTAAAATCTTTGAAATTGGCCCATCTTGCGCAATCACTTGTGTAAAACCTAGTGGCTCAGTCAGCGTGCTTACGGATGCCGGAACCGGAGGGCTACACCCACGTTTCAGCCAGTATTATATCCGCAACGTGCGCCAAGATAATAAAGACCCATTGACGAACTTCCTCAAGACTACTGGGATTCCCTATGAGCCGGATGCCTATAAGCCGGACAGTCAGACAGTATTCTCATTTGTTGTTAAAGGGCCAGAGATGGCCGTATTCCGGCAGGATAGAACCGCCATTGAGCAGCTAGAGCATTGGCTTATGTTCCAGAGGTACTTCTGCGACCATAAACCATCTATAACCGTGTATGTTAGGGATGATGAATGGCTCGAAGTGGGGGCATGGGTCTATAAAAACTTTGATGAGGTGTCCGGTGTGGCCTTCTTACCATTTTCCGATCATGTGTATAAACAGGCGCCGTTTATCCCTATCACTGAGGAAGAATACCTTGCTTTGGAGGAAAAATTGCCAAAAGAGATTGATTGGGCTTCCTTTATAGAGTATGATGACATGACCGAAGGTAGCCAAGAGTTAGCTTGCGTAGGAGGAAGCTGTAGCATCCTATGACCAAGACTATCTGGCAGTATGTTACGATTTTCCTATCAGTTCTTGTGGTAACCTATGGCTTGGCCACTAACCCACTTATCCTTCTTGTAGGAATAGTAATAGGATCAGTAGTTTATCACAAACTTGCAAAACTTCTTGAGGATGAAAGATGAGCTAGAAATCCTGTTCCATTAGCAACTACCGGTGTGGGCTGGTCACTGCGTAGTCGGGGGCTGGCCCCTCCTTATTTTTGGGCAATCAAATCTGGTGGTTATATGACTAAAATAAAATCTTGTGGCTGTAAGGGCAATCCTGATAACGCAGCACAATATCAAAATACTGTTTACGGCAGCGGAAATAGAGTGTATAATGTTTCATATAACGGTAAAGTTTCACGCTGTACCGTTTGTGGTAAAGAAGTTATAGAGAAGCCCGAAAAGGAAAAAGCATGAGCATGAGCATGAACAAAGATAAGGTGAGAAAGGCGGTTGGTGAGATTATGGTATGCCTGGATCATATACAGGCACAGAATGACCAAATCAAATCCATCTGTGAGGCTGTGCCTGAAGTGGAAGCAGCCTTATTAAAGCGGACCGCAAAAGCAATTCAAAAAGACAACCGGCAGAAGGAACTGGAGAAAACAGAAGCATTCTTGAATTTATTACAAGGCTTATAAATCAACAGCTTACGCCACGGATGGCGTAGTCCGGGGAACTAACATGGCAATAAATTCAGTAGCAGAAATCTTGGTCAAAGAAATTGTCGGTAAAAACTGCATCCATTCAGAGGATGGTGATATCCTCCGTTTCCGCATAGAACGCCACCTAGATGCCGGTGATACCGTTGCAGTGGATTTTACAGGAACCCGGCAATGGAGTTATGCATTTATGCTGCATACCTTCGGATATCTTCTGAAGAAGATATCGTATGATGGTATGATGAAGAAGGTTAAAATGACTGGAGTACCTACTGGGAATGCAGTATCCATTGCATCACTAGCGGTGCAGGATATGGCATCAAGGTTAAATAAGGGGTGTTAGAATGTCAGCTATATTGGCAACAAATAGTAAAGGGGCGGTTTCCTGCTTTCCGTTGTATGAAATACCAAGGCCGGTCCTTGGTAAGATTTACGGGTCAATACCACTTTATAAAAGATATGTTGCTGAATATTCAGCAAAAAGTTTGTACCCCGTCCATAATGAAGACGGCAATACCGTTGGGTGGGATATGTATGATCCTGGTGCAGATCATCTAAGAGACCTGGATAGGTGGGTGGCTGATAAAAAAGCGCGTGGCTACAGATTTGAGTGGTCGATAGATGAGAGTTAACACCAGGTAACTATACAAAGGTAATAGGATATGAGCTTGCGCGTACAAATACTAGCAACTAGGCAAATATCCTTCAAGCGGAAGGATGGTACTATAGGCTATGGGGTGCAGACAGAGGAGCTACGAGTTCTTCCAACACCCCACAGAGCAACCGCAGATATAGTAAGCAGCAATGACCCGATAGAAGCATATCGGAGATATGTTAGGTCAATGAGTGTACCCTATCTTGAGCCGGTATATGCCGACGATGATGTGAAGTGTAAAAATCTCCCAATACGGGAGCGCGTAGTCGATTGGGGCGGAGCGCATCTTAGATATGTGGATGACTGGCTTTACAATATGGATCGAGAAGGCTATACTATATCGGTTGGAATGGTATAAATCAGTTAAGAGGGTGAAATATGGGCGGTGTAGTATCTGAAGGCAGAAAGAGATGTTCCTTTGCGGTATTTAATCTGATGCTATCCGACATCCGGTACAGCTTCCTTGATGCATATAACAAACTTAGAGAAAGTTTCGGTGATGTGTACCCTATGGAGTACGAGGATTGTCAAGAGTGGGTTAGCGTCTATAATGATATGGTAGCAAACCAGGATGATGAGTGTAGCTTCTATATTACAACTAAGCGTGACCATGATAGGGCCAATACTGGCGTAGTTTACATCGTCTCACGGATAGCATGGTCTAACTATAATCCTGTATCTAACGTGCTATTCGCTTCCAAGTCTTACGAAAAGGCGGTGGAATTTGCTGCAACTAAGCATGGAGCAGTAGTAACCACCTGTGGCCTAGCGTGATGCTGCTATGCAGCATATAAGCAGTTTATTAGTGACCCTAATAAAATCAGCAGTGCTGGTGGCAATAAACACTTTTCTATTAAAAAAGAAAGTTAAATCAAGATGATAAACGCATCACGACTACTGAATAGTGTTGATAAAGTATTCAACTTCCTTACTAAGGATAGTGAGGGGAGGCTTGTATTATTTCACAATAGGCCAAGGTTCAATAAAAAACGTGGTTATTATCACCAGAATGGAACATTAGTAAGGTATCGTGCTGGCTTGGTCCCAAGTTGGTTAAATATTGCATGGGACGGTGATGCAACAATTATTGAGAGGGCCACAGAGCATGAAATGCCAGTGAAAGCATCTGAGTTATTGTCCAATATAAGTAATCTTTTCAATTACCTAGCAAGAGATGTGGTGCGCAGTCCAGGATTTTCCGGGGCAATTTCTCTATTTGTAGCAGAGCCTATGTTACATGCTTATGGATTCTACTACATTACTGGACCTAATAGTTGGGATACCCAGATTATCCCTGATTGGTTAATTGTTGATTGGGATAGCAACGAATCTTTGATAAAGAGAGGATAATCGTATGATACTAAACCTATCAAGCAGGGTATTATCCCTGGATGAAATCAAAGAGCTATCCCGTAGTGAATGGGACTATCTCAAGTTCCTTATCACAACAGAGGATAAGGATAAGCTATACTCCTATTTGTTCCAAGCAGGTGATAGGCTCACCGGGGTTATAGTTGATCGGGATTGCCCTGCCGTGGTGCGTGAAGTCACAGAAAGAGCCAAGAGGCTTGGCGATCTGATTATTCTAAAGGTCTTATAATAATGAACCTCAATTTATACTTAGTGCCACTGGCAGGTGTTAATATCGTTGTTGCAGCGCAACAAAAGGTAGAAATGCTGCGCCTATTATGTGATAATAAAGTAAGTCTCGCACCAACACTGAGGCTTTGTGATTTGGTAATAGCAATCCGCGCCGCAAGGAAAATTGGCATTACAAATCAGTATATTAAGCCACTTATCATTGGTCTGTGAAGATACATTAGGAAGCATCTATGGTCAATCGCCCATTTTTTAAGCAAAAGTTCGAGAATTTCAAGGAAGCCTGTGAGGAGATGAAGGATAAGCTCATCTCCCGTGATGATAATATCAGCCAGTTGGCGGAGCTACTATATGCTGTTGTGTTATATGATGGGCTAGGGATGCTTAATGAGCTTTATAAAACCACGAATGGCACTGAAGAAGATATCTTAGGCTATATCGGTCGCATATACCTGGAGGGGATACTGGATGGCTACGATAGGGTATGGATTGGTAATGACAGCTATGTAATAACCTCTGTGGATACCCTACTCGATCTTATAGAGAGTTTTACTAAGAAAGCTGCTATGTGATGATATGCAAACACTTATGGACCTACTACCACCGATAAACCTATGGAGTTATAGGCAATACTTTATGAGCGAGCCAAGATACCAAGTCAATACCAATAATTACATGGGGTTCAGCAACAAAAACTGCGAGTTTTACCCGTGCCATAAGGTTGATGGAGATTTTAATTGCCTGTTTTGCTATTGCCCGTTGGCTTGGCTAGAGTGCAAGGGAACCTATACTGTTATTGAAACTCATGGAATTAAGAGAAAGGATTGCAGTGCTTGCACTTTTAATCATAATGGGATACAATCGTCTTGGAGATGGGTTACTGCGCAACTGAAGTCTCCGAGACCGTGGATGCCAGA
>JACCDQ010630788.1_pt1 | contig 55156 bp, 74 predicted proteins | sample 7446031 | NCBI WGS metagenome assembly JACCDQ01 (sample SAMN15323442, study PRJNA562643) | freshwater metagenome | isolation source: river surface water | place: USA:Blue River Watershed | collected 2017-08-17
ATCCACAAATTCATTGAGCAAGAGCAATTGCGCACTCGCATGATTCTCACCGTGTACGACTCATTAAACTATTCTGTACCTGAAGAAGAACTCGCATTTTTCGCAGCCAGCACCAAACTCATTCTCGAAACTTGGGAGTTGCCTTGGGTCACAGTACCTATCGTTTGTGATATCGAAATCGGCAAAAACTGGGGTCACATGAAGTCAATTGACGGTGAGGATTTGAACGCTTTGTTGGACGGAATTTCAGTGACAGAGTTGCTCAAAACGAAGTCAGACGCAGAGTAAATTTTCCGCAAACGTTATAGGTGGCATGGATGGCAAGACATACAAAATCACAAACGAGTTGCATGGCCTTCTCGGTGAATCAATCATAAAAGCCAACAAGCTCAAACTCACGTTTGAAGACGTTGAATTTCAAATCGACTTAGAGACCGAGTTCTTCATTGATCCCGAAAATATCGTGGACGCAATGCTTACGCACACAACTAACTTTGGTTGGTGGTCATCTCTAAAATTCACAGCAGAAGAAAAACTCAAACAAGTCACCCTAGATTTGCATCTTGCACGCGGATCAACAACAGACACAGCCGAAGATCGTATCAAAAACTTACAAAGACACCAACAACGAAACTCCTTGGAGCAAATCGTTAACTTCGTCAATCACGTTTTGACAACATACGAACACCGCCGTGACATTCTCAAAGAGATCAACAAAGCACAATGCAATCAAAAACAAAATGAACGTTACAACTAAACCCAAAAAGGAGTATATATGCCAATCGATCTAAAATCAGCAATCGCCCTCGCAGGCAACGACAGAAAACGCCGAGAAGCACTCGGTCTCTTTCATGACGAAGGTGGCTACAAATGGTTCAACATGCGCGAAGACGGCGAATACGACATTCGCGTCTTAGAGTGGCACCCCGACATGATGGCCGGTTCACACTGGAATGTGTTGGAAGGTAAAGAAGGCAAAAAAGGCGCAAGCGTTCGTTGCCCAAAAGTCTATGACATGCGCAATGCCTGCCCAATTTGCGAAAAAGTTATTGAACTTTCAAAATCCGATCATCCAGATGATCGCACTTACGCCAAAGCCCTTCAGGTGAAAATCACTTACCCGATGATCGTCTTGGATTTGAACGAGCAAAGCGATCAAATCATTCCTCGCATTTTCGAGTCAACAAAAACTGTTTGGGATGAAGTTTTGAACTGGTCAAAAAATCCTCGCTACGGTGACGTGACCGATTACGAGACTGGTCGCGGGCTTACAGTCAGCCGTGACAAAAATCGCAAACCGAAAATGTACGTTGTTATGCCACACCCTGATCGTCAAGCGATTGACCTGACAGGGATTGATCTTCCTGATCTTAAAGTGGCACTCAAACCACGCAGCTATGATGATTTAGCTAATGCGCTTTTGACAGGTGAATTGCCTCCTTTACCAAAGGACGAACAGCAAAAACCACGTCAAGCTCGCCCTGTACAGCGCACCATTCAATCACGTCCGCCAGCAATTGCACCAAAGCCATCGGCCTACAGCGCAGGTTTGCCAGCGACAAAGACGCAAGATGAAGAGTATGACGATCAACCACAGGAAGAAGCACCTGCGCCTAGAGCCCCCGCTCGCCGCGTTCAAGCTGCACCTCCTGCTCCTCAACCAGTCGCACGACGCCCTCAAGCGGCATTGCGTGAACCTGAGGAGTACATGGACGATCAAACCGCAGAAGAGCCAGTGTATGAAGATGAGCCACAAGCTCCCGCTGCACGCAGTGCTCCGCGCGCGCCTGCAAGCGCACCTGCGCAAAGGCCATTGAGTGGCCCAAGCCAAGCAAATGCAAATTTGCGTGATCGCTTGAAGTCCGCAACCAAAACAGCACCTCGCTAGTTTCTGAAGAACATCTTCGCCCCGCGCAAATTTGCGCGGGGCTAGGGGGATTTATGAGAGAAAGATTTTTACTGATTGACGCAAACAACTTAACGCTCCGCGCGCTCTACGGCTGTTCGCCACTCTACGACGCGCAGGGTTATCCAACGGCGTGTTTGATGACCTCGATCCGCACCATTTGCAGGGCTGCGGATGTTGTGCGTCCCAAACGCACAATTTGCTTTTGGGATGGCGGGCATTCTGAATACCGCAAAGAGCTTTTGCCAAACTATAAACTGCGAGCAGAACTCGAGCCAGATGACCCGAAGCATGTTCAGATTGCAGAGTGGAAAGAACAGTGCAAAAACCTGCAAGAGTATTTACCCTTGATCGGTGTCGGGCAAGTGCAAATTCGCGGTTGCGAAGCTGACGATTTGATTTTTTCAGCGATGCAAATTCTGCACGAAATGAATATTGACGTGACAATTGCGACGACTGACCAAGACTTTATGCAGCTTCTCGGGCCGCATTGTAATTTGTACCACTTAGGCAAAAACGCAATTTACGGCGTGGATGATATGGTCAACGAGTACGACATTCATCCGCACCAATTTGTCGATTTCCGTGCCATGACAGGCGACAAATCGGACAACATCGATGGCGTCAAAGGTATTGGCCCGAAGAAAGCCGCTGACATTCTAAAACGCTTTCGCACAGTCAACAATTTTCTATTCAATGCTTCACAAAGCGATTTTCTCAATACTAAAGAGGCAAAATCTCACCACAAGGCTTTGTTCGCTGACGCTGCTATCGTTCAACGCAATCAAAAAATGATGGACCTGCGAGCATTACCCGCAGGAGAAATTCCTCAAAACGTATTAGAGGAGCAGCTTTGTACGGCTTTGGACTTGGTGCCAAATCATGACGAGTTTTGGCAGTGCTGCAAAGATCATCAACTGAATATGGTGATCCAAGAAAACGCTTTGTGGCATCAAGTTTATCGAGAGTAACTATGGAATTTTTACTTGTATCTGACATTCACGCAGAAGAGTTTAACAAATTTGCGACCATTGATCCTGAAACGGGGATGAATAGTCGCTTAAAATGGACTCTCGACATCTTCGACCAGATCTACGACTATGGCGAAGCGCACGGCATTCGTACTCTTTTTCTTGGTGGCGATATTTTTGACAAACGCGGTACTATCTCGGTGCCAGTTTACGACGCCGTCTTTAAAAAACTAAAAATTTTTTACGAATGGAACGTAATTTCAATCGTCGGTAACCACGATCAGGCGATTAAATCTGGTGAGATCCATTCTCTTTCACCGCTTCCTATGGCCGTTGTAGATAGTTACGGTGTTTTAGGGTCAAAAAAACATAATATGCGTTGCGGTCTTATTTCTTTTTGTGAAACGCCCGCTGACTTTTTAGAAAAGCTACAGCATGTCAAAACGCAACAACCTGATTTTTATTTGATACACCAAGGCGTTAATGGCGCCAAGATCGCAGGGGACGAAATCCTCTCGCGCGACGAAACGAATTTGGCTGACATTCGCGCAATCGTTGGGCCCGATGCGTGGGTCTTCTCAGGTCACTACCATATCCACCAATTTTTAGATGATCGCTTTTTGTACATTGGCTCCTCGACGCCTAAGGACTTTGGCGACAATACGCCTAAGGGTTTTTTGCATTTCAAGGATGGCGAAATCACGCAAATCGAAAGTCGCGCACCACGCTTTGTCGTCTGCGATGCTTCAGCAGTAAAATTGAGCGAAGTCGAAGGCAATTACGTTCAGTTTGTCTATGAAGGTCAACAGCCTGATGGGCTAGAGCAATTAAAAACCGCTGGTTGGGTGGCTGTGCCGAAAAAGGTAGAGCGGGAGTATGATCGAAGATCAAACATAAATCCAGAACATTCGCCCATGCAGATCATTCGCAGTTACGTCGAAGACCATGCCGCAAAACTCGCTGAGAAAGGCGACTTGTCGTTTGACAAGGGTGCAGTTTTGGAGCGTTTGAATTCAATCGTGGGCACGCGCACAATCGAGCAGAACTTAGGTGGTCACAAAATTCACATCCAACAATTGATCGTCACGAACTTCATGAGCTACAGCGACGCAATGGTGGATTTTGAAAAGTACAAAGGACTTGTTTCGATTGAAGGAGATAACAGGGACGACCCTTCCGCCGTGAGCAACGGCGCGGGCAAGTCCCTTATCCCTGAAGCGGTTAAGTGGGCTCTATTCGGTTCGACAGCCCGTGGGGTTACTGGGGACGATGTTGTCAACCGTATCTCAGGCAAGAATTGCTGCGTTGAGTTGTGGCTTAAAATTGACGATAATCAAGCCGTCGTTCGCAGGTATCGCAAGCATAAAGAACTCAAAAACCAACTATTTTTTGATTTTGTCACTACGCAGGACAAGACCACTGAGTCGGAATACACTGACCTGCGCGGCAAAACGGACGCCGAGACGCAACAAAAAATCATCAAAGCCTTGGGCATCGATGAGAATACATTCGACAACACGGTTTTCTTTGGCCACAATTTCACCAAGAGCTTTGCGGCTTTGACTGACAAAGAGCAGAAGGGTGTACTTGAAACCATCCTTGGCGTTGAATACTTCACAGAGCTTTTTGAGAAGACCAAATGTTTCGTAAAAGAGGCAGAGCAACTCAGCACCACTGCAATTTGCAAATTGCAAACCGCGAATTCGGCTTACACGGAAAGCAACGCACGCCTCGAATCTATCGGCCAAAAGTTTGAAGATTGGGAAGCTCAAAGAGATAGTCGCGTCAAAGAGCAACGCGAGATTGCGGACGAGAAAGCCGATTACGTTGCAACCATGTCCGACAATTCGGCGGATGAGGCTACTCTCGCCGCGCTGAAAGCTGACTTAGCGTCTAAACCTGCATCGACCGAAGACCTACAGGCTGCGCAAAGAAAGCTTGCTGACGCACGTAAGAAAACGGTGGAAGCCAGTCAAAGCGTAATCGCGCAGAATAGTGACCACGCATACCACGAGAGTGTGCTTGATAAACTGCAAGTGCAATCAACGAACTTTCGTAGTCAAATCGTGAGACTCAATTCGACGTTAGAAAAAATGGTTTGTAGTTATTGCGATCAGAGCTTGCCAAAAACATCGACAAAAAAAGTGAGAGATGAACTCAATGACGTTGAAATCAAATTGCAAGAAACGCTAGATAGCATTGAACTCAAATCTGAGGATTTGCCAAATTTAGGATCTCTAAAAAAATTGGCTGTCAAAGCATTAGCAGACGCCCAAAAGGCGGAGGCCCAAGCCAGTGCGGATTTGGATAAAGTCCAATCACGTTTTTTCAAAACTGACGGCTTAAAAACTGATATCGCCAAATTGGAGTCAAAACTCCAAAGCATTTATTCGTCTGTTGCAGCCGCAAAAAAGGCACAACAAGAAGCCGAGAAGTGGGCTGCAAAATTCTCTACTGACGAGAACCCCTTAGCCAGTGAAGTTGAGGCGTGCCTCGCAAAACGCAAAACGGACGAAGATAGAATCGAAAAACTGTCACAAGAAGTGGAACTCGCTAAAGCTGATCTCAGCGTTTTGAAATTCTGGGAAGCCGCTTTTAGCGACAAGGGGACACCCGACCAGTCGCCGATCAAGAGCTATCTTTTCGACGCCGTTGTGCCTGTGCTAGACGAGCTTTCGCGTATCTATTCGGAGCACCTCACCTCAGGCTCGATCGAAGTGCAATTCAACACCGTCACCGCACTGAAAAGCGGTGAATTGCGTGACAAATTTAGCGTCGATGTCGTTAATCGGTTCGGCGCAAATGCGTACCTTGGCGACTCAGGTGGGGAACGTCGTAAAGTGGACTTGGTCATCATGTTCGCGTTGCACTCCCTTGCGCGTATACGTTCAGGCGCGCAGACGAATTTACTCTTCCTCGATGAGATACTTGACTCCCTCGATTCTGAGGGATGCGCACGTGTCATGGATTTGCTGTCGCAAATGACTGAAGAGATTGAGAGCATTTTCGTCATAACGCACAACGAAAATTTGAAAACACGATTTGCCAATCGTCTCAAAGTTTTTAAGAAAAATGGTATTTCGAGACTAGCTAACTGAAATCAATAAATATATAATCGGAGCAATTTATGGGCAAAACGTATTTTTTAGGAATTGATCCCGGCAAGGCCGGAGGCTACGCACTAGGCGCAAAGCGCGAAGGCGATCCTATCGTTGCAAGCGGCATCATGCCTATCAGTGGCGATTTGATCGACGTTTCGGTGATTGCCGATGTCGTGAAAACCTACGTCACAAATAGGTCTACGCTGATTGTCATCATAGAAAAAGTGCAAGCTATGTCACGTTTCAATAAAAAAACTGGCAAGAATGAATCTCAAGGTGTGACTTCAATGTTCACATTTGGCAAAGGCTTCGGTCAGTTGATTGGCATGTGCCAAGCTCTCGGATTCCCGTATGCGCTTGTCGCGCCGCAAACGTGGAAGGGACAAGTTTTGCGCGACACAACCAAAGACAAAGACGCGGCTATTGCCTACGTTGAGCGGATGTTTCCTGATATCAATTTAGTGCAACCGCGTTGTCGAGTTCCACACAATGGCGTCGCTGACGCAGTATGTTTAATGCAATGGGGGATGTTGAATCATGGCTAGAAAATTATCACCACACAAAAACCTTATCAAAAAAATCGCGGAAGACACCGAGCTTTACGAGTACCAAGTCAAGTCGGTCATCATATCGTTGATTCAAGAGACGATCCGCGATCTCTGCGCAGGCAAGCAAGTTCATCTTTTGAGCTTGGGTAAATTTTGGGTTAAAAAACTCAAACCACAGGGCAGTTGGGATCCGTATCGTAAAACGAAAATCTCATTGGAAGCCCGTGGCGTACCAAAATTTACATTCGGGAGGAGAGCCGGTGAGTTTATCAAAGCCCAAGTCGCAAACTGTCTTGAGGGATCAAAAGACTGAAGAGATTGTCAAAGCCTACCTTGCAGGCGACAACTCCAAGTTTACAGAATTGCGCGTTATCATTCAGCCGATAATCAAGTACATCGTACAGGCGAAATCCTCGCGCGTATCGCGTGAGGATCGCCAAGATTTGATTCAAGAGTGTTGGCTGAAGGTGATAAAGAATTTATCGAAGTGGAATCCTGAAAGGGGTACGCTCAAAAATTTTTTATTCGCCTGTTTTTCAAACCGTATGATTTGCATTTTTCGCGCAAAACATAACTCGGTTTGGAATTTACAACAGCAGCACGACTTGGATCATATCCCTGCGGAAGAGCAGGCCGCAGACATTGACTTGAATATCGAGATCGAGACACGCTTTACCGAGCCCGCCGAGATTTATATTCTGCAAAATGTCGGCACTGCGATGTACCTCAGGACGTATGACACGCATCGCGCAAGGATGCACCGTGAGTTTTACAAAATGACGGGTTTCCCCCGTGAACGAGTTAGCTTTTTAATGGACTATGCGGTCTGCCAAGTCCGCAAATTTTGTTTGGAACACGAATGGAAAACAGAAATTCAAAATGCACATTAAGAGACTTGCTCTTCTACTGCTACAAAGACAGCCTTCTACCCGAACTTTTCGAGTTCTTGGGTGAGGATTTGGGATTGGAATTCATCAAAATTTTTGGTGGGATGAAAATTGAAATCCCGTCACAGAAACGCGCTTTGGAGCTTGATCGCAATGTCGATATTTACGAATCACTCACACTCGACCCAGCCCAAAGCACTGTGCTCAGGCTATCGGATCGATACGAAATTACGCGCACTCGCGTGCGTGAGATATTCCGCGCCATGGATGTTGAGTACCCGCGAATCATGAAGTTCATGGAGAAGATCGAAAACAAAAAGATCGTCGGAATCACGACTATAAGGAGCCCCCGCCATGCCGAAGAATCAGAAAATACGGCCGCAACACAAAACAAAGTCGGAGCCAGAAAAAACGTTTCTACAGAAAAGCCTAAAAGAGCTGGACAAAAAAACTAAGCAAGGAACAATGCTTGGCAGTGCTGCAATTGTCGAAAAGCGGCTAGCCGATCAGGTCAAAGCGTGGAAAACGCTACCTCTCAGGTACAAAATTGAGATGATTACAGAGTGGCAACTCAATGGCGGCGTGTTCAAGGGCAAACGATATTTCAAGTACGACTTTGCGAAGGAGATCGGAATCAGCGAAGATGAGATGGACAAACAACTCGAGTCCATAAAAACCTCTTTTTCTCAGCAGTACGAAAGCAAAGCCGCAATCCGCAAAACTGTAGCCGATCTCGTTCACAATGTCGGATTTTACCTAAAATCTGATCGTGCGCGGGTTGTGCTCCACGCCGATCTCTTTGACCAAGAGATTGAATACCTCCTAGAGAAACGCAAAAAGCTCGATGAAATGCCCGAAGGCACGTTGCCCGATGCTGAACGCAAACAAAAAGCGTTGAGAGACTGGCACAGCGATTTCGCATGGACGACCAACCAAAGAATCGAAGCCATCAAATTACTGTTTGGGTCAACGGCCGCATTCAACCGATACCTTGAACACTTTTCAGGTGTCAGGTCACAGCGCCCGGGCGATAAGCCAGAAAAGCCGCTTCTTGCGCCTGAGGATGAGGGCGAAGAGGGAGAGGCGAAAGACGACTTTGTGACCCCTGCAAGGGCGATTGAGCTTTTGGACGCACGCGGTTCGGTGTTGCCTACGCAAGGCGTTGAGGACATCAACGAAGGGCCGCGCAATCCTGATGAGAGCTTTGACGATTTTGAGGAACCCGAGAAATGAATCGCAAACTGACTCACCAAGAGTGGATCGAGTTTGTCAAATGCAAGCAGGATCCCGTCTATTTCATCCACCACTATTGCTATTTGCAACACCGTGTGGTCGGTAAAATCCCGTTCAAGCTGTACAAATATCAGCAAATTTGCATCCGTCTTTTTCTGAAGAACATCTTTTCGACCATCCTCAAAAGCCGTCAAATGGGGCTTTCGTGGCTTGTCGCGGCATACGCCCTGTGGTTGGTTTTGTTCTTCACCGACAAAAAAGTTTTGATGATTTCGATCAAGGACAAAACTGCCAAAGCGTTGCTCAAAAAAGTACAGTTCATGTGGAAGAATTTGCCCGACTTCTTGCAAGGCGAACTCCTCGAAAACAACATGAGCAAAATGGTTTTCCACACAGGCTCCGAGATTGAATCGGTGCCCACGTCTGAGGAAGCGGGTCGCTCCGAGTCCTTGTCGCTTTTGATTATCGACGAAGCCGCCTACGTCAGGTGGATGGAAGAGATTTGGCAAGCGGCTTTTCCGACCTTATCCACAGGCGGTCAGGCGATTGTGCTTTCCACGCCCAACGGCATGGGCAATTTTTACTACAAGCTATGGCATGAGGCAATCGAAGGCAAAAATCTATTCAAGCCGATTCGTCTGCATTGGTGGTATCATCCCGGGCGAACTCAACGTTGGTTCGAGATTCAAAAGGCGAATATGTCGCCAATGCAGCTTGCGCAAGAGGTCATGGGCGACTTTATCGCTTCAGGCAACCTCGTGTTCCCGCTCGAAGCTTTGCGGGCACTGTATGAAGAATGCACGATGATTCAGCCGATCGAGACGCTCTACACTGAAGAGATTCACCCGAAAGAGAAGTGCGGACTATACATTTTTGAGAAGCCTGACCCTTCCGAATCCTACATCCTTTCAGCGGATACCGCGAAAGGTGGCGGAAGCGACTTCCACGGCGCCCACGTGACCAGTCGCTCAACGGGCAAACAGGTGGCCGAATATCGGACAAACATCGCACTCGACTTGTTCAACAGGCGTCTTTACGAGATAGGCGAATTGTACAATTGGGCCTTGGCGGCCATCGAAAACAACAACATGGGCGTGGCCTCGAACCTCTATTTTATGAACAACAACTACCCGCGCATTTACGAGTACCACGATCCGCTCCATAGTGGCCGCACAGACGTCGGGTTTCCAACCAATACCATGACAAGGCCGATCCTGATTGACGAGCTTGGCACGTGCCTGCGTGAAGAATGTTCTGGCATTCAGGGCCTTCGCACAGCTTCCGAGCTGATGAGTTTTGCGTGGAGCAAAAAGGGCAAGGCGGAAGCCATGCCCGGCAAGAATGACGACTTGGTGATTTCGTATGGCATAAATCGGTACCTTAGGGCGACGACTGCGATGGATGATCCATCAATGCCGATGCTCTTGGGATAGCTTTTACAACACTTTACAAACAAGGAGCTAAGTATGGAAAATAAAACTGAAAATACAGGCGTCAAATGGAGGAAGGTCGAGAGTTCCAATCTGGACGCTATTTTTTATGATTCGGGAAAACAGACGCTAGACGTCCGTTTTAAGAACGGCAACCACTACCAGTATTTCGAGGTGCCTGAGGAGACTTACAAAGCGTTTTTGGCCGCCGAATCAGCAGGGAAGTTCTTTCACAGTGCTGTTCGGGCGGCTTTCAAATACGCGAAAATTGAGAAGGAGCAACCTTTGGCAGGTGCGGTCAGTCTGAAAGCTCCCACGGGTCAACCTTGAGGATTTCACAAATGGCAAAAAGGCTAGAAGCCCGTGGCTCTGCGCCACGGCTCCAACGATGGACGAAGCCCTTGCCAATGCGTGGGTTGTATTCCTGCAACGCTTGGGCGAATTTGCCATAAGTGAAACCCCTCTTCTCGAATATCTTAATGAACTTGGTTGGGGACCAAGTGTACACTCTCTTGACTTTGGTGCTCATGTTTTACCTCGTTCTGTTCGTCATGTTGTGTTGGACTTTTCAAAGTAATGGCGCCTGACGTCTCACGCAATCTCGCTTCGGCTTTTAAGGCGGCTCTAGCGAGTGCAACTGAGGGGCTCTCAGCTTCAGCTTTGACACGCCAATCGTCACGGAATTGAATCACGCAAGAGACGAGCGGCACGTCACGAAAAGCCGTAATAAAAATCGAGAATGGCTTGCCGTGGCGGCAGGTCAAAAGATTGAAGAGCGTCGCAAACGCTTCACCGTGATAGGCGGGTATGGGGTACTCGTCAAGCATGGAGCCGATTGACACGGCATAGACGCCTTGACCGTCTGCGCGAGTGCGGAATCTGATCTCTTGGTGGAAGACAAAACTTTGTACTGCGATATCAAGATCCTCGCCTGTCAGTGATTCGATTTGTTCGTCACTGAGTAAAACTTCATTTGATGACAGCATATTACCTCCTCTTAAATTTCCTTTTGTAAGACACCATTGTCTTACAACCTTCCAAAACGTTTGAGGAAAACTATTTAACTTCGCGCAGTTCAAACTCGCCTTGCGATTGCATAAATTTCAATTCGCGTTCGAGTTTGGCCACGTCGTCGTCCGTCATTGGTGAGTAGACCTCTGCATTGATTTTGTTCACAACAAAGCTGTCGCCATTTACAGGGCGCATGACCTTCATGCTCCCCATTTTCCCGTAAATCATGTAGTGTTTGTCTTTTTGCGGTTTCATAAAATCCTCGTGAAGGCGCAACCGCGCTTAGGCGGCTTGCTCCTCTTGGTTCTGGGTGGTGCAGACGTAGGGTTTATCCCAACGGCCTACGTTCACGTCGATGTAAAAACCGACATCGAAGTAGTCTGTTTGACTATCTGAATTGTCGTAGTTGCCTTTTTCCATCACAGCCAACACTTCAGTCAGGAAGTCTTTTGCAACGCCTGTGAAGTGTTTGTCAAAGTGGCGGTGGTTCACGTCCAAATAGTTTTTTTGCTCTGAGTGGTAAGGGCGGGCATATTCATCGCCTGCGAGTGTTGCGTTATAGTTGCCGATAAAGTCGATAGAGCCGCTTGCGATGTTCAAAACAAGAGTTGAATAGTTGCGCACTGCGAGAGTGGCTTTGACGCCATAACGTTTGCAGATTTCTTTGATTGCTGGTGCTTTTGATTTTTTGTTTTCTTGTGAAACGTAAGCCATCTTGATTCCTTTTTGGAGTAGAGCACCATTGCTCTACTCCTACATTGTAGCAGTTCTTTTTAAGGGACGTCAACTAAAAAGAACGATTTGAGCAAAAAATAAGCAGGCAAAAATTGCCTGCTTGACAAGGTGTTAATTACATTGGTGTTTTTTATTCTCAAGTTGATTTTGTTGGACGTGGTAGTCGATTTCAAGTGCCAATTCGTGTTGTGCGACAGCGTGATCGATCTCGGCTGTGTCGAATTCGTCAGGTATGTCGGCAAACGTCTCAGGCGTGTTTTCCATAGGGTCTCCTTTCAGGTCGTGGTGACTGCCATCGTCAGGTTGCACGAATCACCGCGCAACGACGCCCTGCGCAAGGGCGTTTCGGCTATCTCACTATAGCGAAGCCCCGTCGGGCAATTCGTTAGCCTTTTGCAGTGCATCAAAAGCTTTGACGACAAATTCAGGTGGATCGTCATAAACGTTGTAGGGATCATCACCACCCGTATCGTCGTATTTGTGCTCCGCCCACCATTCAAGCGTCTTTCTCGCTGCAACCAACAGTTCGAGAAGTGCGCCTATAGCGGTAACTCGGACATTAAATTTGTCGTCAACGCGAATATAAAAATCCTCGTCAAAATACATTCCTAAGGTTGTAGTTTTCCCTGTCACTTCGTTGAATCGTGATTGTGATAACCTCACTCGGCCTCCTTTGTGGACTTAAAATCGCCTGCTAGCTTTGCGGCTTCATTGATTGCACGCTGTAGCCCGTGGTTTTCGCCAAGACCGATAACCGCACAACGCGTGGCGTGTGTTACGCCATCCTTGTAAACCTCGTAGCTTATGTGTTGGCCGTTTTTGTAGCCTTTACAGACCCAAAAGTCGCCATTCTGGTATAAAATTTCCTGCTCCTTCATTCGTCCTCCTGCTCGCTCCTCAGGATTGAAACCGTTGGTGGTGTCAGTCCTGAGGGCATCATTTGAAAGCCAGTGAATTCGCCGTCTTTGTGACGCATTTCGTCCCACCTGCCAGCACTATCACGGTACATGATCCTGTGGTCCTTAAACGTTTTGGCGATTTCGCGGCAAACGATGTTGGCGGCGTTGGTGACTGAGCGGTGGGTGGTGCCCGTGTCGATCAGCCACACAATCCCGTTTGCGACTTTGACGATTTGGTATTGTGGGTTTGTGTTCATGGGGCTTATTCCTCTTCTGGGAAGTACAGTTCGTTAAAGGCTTCTAAGGTCAAATCGAAATATGGATTTGAACGGTCTTCATGCAAATCGCGCACGTCGCAATCGGGTTTGGCGGACATCAAATTTGGCTCTTCAGCGTCGTTGTCTTCGAGGCGCAAAGCGTGTGCCAACTCGTGCATGACATAGCAATAGCCGTCGTCAGCCCACTCGTTCATTTCGATCAAAACACGGTCGTCTTCGATAGTTGTTTCACTGACAATTTCGTCCTCGGAGGTAGTCTCTTTAAGGTACCACTCAATATCGATGTCGGCAAAGTAACCATAGTGCTCTTCAAACATGACGGCTTCGAAAACTTCCATACCTGCCTGCTCATTCCAATTCTCAATCGCCTGTGCGACTTCATCGCAGACACCTACAAAATCGCAATCGGAGTCTACCAAAATCGGGAAACTGTCCGCGTTGAAATCTGGGTTGCCGTAGTGTTGTTCCTCGCCGCCTCCTGCGCAGTTGGTGATAACCAAAAGTGCCGCGATAAGTAATGTTGCTCTCTTCATAATGATTCCTTTTTAAGTCTGTGGGCGTCATTGCCTCACTCCTACATTATAACAGTGCCTTTTAAGGGACGTCAACTAAAAAGAACGGCTAGGCGAAAATAAATTTTCCTCAAATCGTTAAACGGTTTACATGGATGTCTTGACGATTTACTTTAAAAATGAGAGAAACTAACGTATTTTGCAATGAGCTAAATTGAGGCAAAATCTGGTTTGGACGTATAAAAAGCATGGCTAAAAAAACCAAAAACTTCAAAATCGAAAAGATCATTTCACGCGCACGCGACGTGCGCTATGCACGTGTTGACCCTGAGGAGAATGTCACCGTCACGAAGGAACTGAAGGGTACAGACGCCTTTTCCTACCAAGACCCGTCCGAAGTCGATACGGCGAAGATCCCGACTGGGCAAATTTCGTCTGACTCGAATGTCTCCTTCTCGGCCCTCATTCAGGAGATGGCTTCCGAGTTTTCTACGGTCAATTCCAAGTTCCCAATCGAGTACCTCGACGTGATCCAAAACCTCTCAATCGTCAACCCGTCGGTGTCGCAAAACGTGGACAACATCATGCGTCTTGGCAACACGGGGCACAAGGTCGTCTTGACGACCAAGACGGATGCGCAAAAGGAGAAAGCCCTTGATGAGCTAAACAATATGTCGCACCGCGCTTTCGGTCAATTTGGCGGTGTGGACGGCTTTATCAACACCCTCCTAGCGCAGATCGTGCGTGGTGGTGCGGGCTCCGTTGAGTGGGTCGTAGACAAAAAAATCTCGTTCATCGAAAAAGCCGTCTTTGTCCCCCTTTCGACAGTGCGTTTCTTGTGGGACTCGAGGGTAAGCGGCTATGCGCCTTATCAGAAGGTCAATGAGATCACTGTGGGCACAACCCAACTGGTGGAACTCAACACGAATACCTATCAGTATTGCCCCTTGATGCTCCTCGACAATTCGCCTTACGCAATCCCACCCATGATCGCAGCCCTTGAGGGCATCATGATTCAGCGGGAGATCATCAAAAATTTCAAATTTGTCGCTAAAAAGATGGGCCTCTTGGGCTTCGTGACGTTCCTCCTTAAGGCGCCTGTAAGGGCTGGTAAAGAATCCGACGCCAATTACGTCGCAAGGCTCCAAGCCTACCTGCAAGAGCAGTCAGAGGCCATCAAGAACAACTACCGAGACGGCTTCGCCTTAGGCTTCCAAGGCTCATTTGAGGTTGAACACCATTCGCTCATGGGATCAGCCGACGGGGCTGACAAAATCAACCAAGCGGTTGAGCAGCAAATCTTCTCAGGTCTCCATTCTGACCCAGCCCTCCACGGCCGCACTTACTCGACCACAGAGACCTACGCAGGCGTGGTTTACGAGAAAATGCTGTCCATGCTCACCAACTATCAGGCCGTGGCCAAACAGGTGATCGAGTACGGCTACAAACTGCATTTGGTACTGGCAGGGATTGACTTCGAGGATCTTTACATCGAATTTGAGCCGTCCAAATCACTTTCGTCTGAACGTGACGAAACGGCTTATGCGACCAAAATCGCCAATTTGGAGAAACTATATGACCAAGGTATCATCTCGCAAGACGTCTTTGCGCAAGAAGCGGGCTACGACGCCCCTGACCAAGAAGAGCCACGAGTCCCAAGAGGCTTCGGGGGATTTGGCGGCTTTGGTGGAGGGGGAGATAGCACACCAACGGATGGTGCGGCTTCAGCGGGAGCCAATGGGCGCAATTTCGTCCAAACGAGTTACAAATTTGGGAAAGGTCGAGGTCGATACGTCAGACTCAATGCCCCGCGACGCACAGAGAAAACGAATTTGGGCCGAGGTAGCGGCGGAGATCAGGCAGTGGATGCGGGAACACGACCAACGGCCAGTGCATCTATTCTTCGGCCCGACGGGCAAGGTGAAGACACCTCCGACCCTGCTACAGTTCAAAGTCGTAGCAGCGATGAGTCGTTGAGTGCGACTTTCGAGCGGTTGTGGGCTGCGAACCTAGCCAATCACCCCTCAGGATGCGGTTGTGGAAGCCACGCGGCTATCTCGTTGGCGTCTTTGACGCCTGCGCAAAAGCGATTCCGCGAATTTGCGGAGAAGTATTTCAATGCCGCCTACCCGTCGGTGAAGGGTTCGCGCGTTAAGGCGCTTAAGGAGGTAGACGCGCTGCTCGCTTCGGCGGATTTCGCGGAGATGGATTCTGAGGAGTTTGCGAACAAAGTGTTTAAAACTTTGTCGGATGGATTCGATTCCGCCTTGACGGCTTCACCACTGGCCGACAATGTGCGCAAGCAGATCAAGGCGATCTATAAATACTATCGTTTAGAGGACGTCGAGCCATTTTCGCAGGTTGGGGACAAGCAGATCACGAACCCCGAATTCCCTGTCAAGCCATCCTACAATCTGGTCGATAAACGCGCGCAAAACTTCTTGCGTGAGTCCGATGAGTTCTATTTTGGACGGTATGTCAAAGACCCCTCCACAAAAAGCTCATTGAAATCATGGCTCGAGGACGAATTTATTGAGAACGGCACGAGCTTGCGCGACCCGGGAGAGTTGGCCAAGTTCAAAGAACGTTTCGGAAACAAAGTCGGGGATCAGGATTTCAAGGTTTTGCGCGTAGTCGAAACTTCGGTTTCGCGCTCCAAGAACTGGGGGAATGCTCTGTCTATGGATCAGGCGGGTGTGCGGTCTTTGCGGATTGCGGGGCCTGCGACCGATGACGGAGTCATCTGCGATTGGTGCTTGGCCATGATGGAAGGTGGGGGCAAGGTTTTCGAGTTGTCGCCTGTGCTAGGACAGATCAAGAAGGTCATGGCTTCGGCGCCTGACGACCTGCCCGAATTGTCGCCTTTTCTGCCCGGTAATTTTTCACCGTCTGAGGTCAAAGGCGCAAGTGCGGAAACGCTACTGGGCAAAGGGGTGGCTCTCGCGCCCTATCATCCACACTGCCGCCATCGCTGTGTCGTAGAGGCGTTCCATGACTGACGAGAAACGCGACAAGGAGAAAGAGCGAGCCGCTCTCAGGCACCTACGCGCCGAGGTCTACAGGCACGCACGGGACTTGGGCAAGGTAGCACGTTGGTTCGCCACCCCGAAAAACTTCCTGCGCGGCCATTCGCCAAATGAGATGATTCGCGTCTTTGGCGCCCAACAGGTTCTTGAGGTCTTGTCATCGTCCGACGGCCAGTTGCGTTTGCGCGCTACGCTCATGTCGCTTGACACGCCTAAGACGCGTCTCGAAAAAGAACTGCCCGGCGTCAAACACGTTTACCCCGAAGGCGACAAGGACGATTACTTCGACAAGCTCCTTGGCATATCAGCAACCAAAAATAAAAGGACACCCGATGACCGCTGAACTCGTAGACCGCGTCTTAGCCCCGGGCGAATATGACGACCTGCTCCAATGCGCAAATGCGGCTTTGCGCGAAGTTGGAATCAGCTTCCAAGTCCCGAGCGTAGGCCAATGCTCCGCAGTCCTGAATAAAGAGACGGGCAAGCTCCTTATCACAGTCGAAGTGGACACGACCAATCGCCAACTCCAAAATGAGACCTTGACGATAAACGCAAGGGCGATCCTCGACATCCTCCTTTCCAAATAACCTAGTTTTCCTCAAACGTTTAAAACGCTAAGGGAGTGACGTAGTATGAAAACTACAGACGAAAAACCAAAGCAAACGGGTAACTCTAATTTACTGGATGGATCAAACCTAACGATGAACGAATTTTACCCGTCGGCTATAACCGACAAGCCACCTCACCAAGGCACAGACCACGCCGCAGGACCTAGCGAAGGTGTCAAGATGCTTGGTGTGCCTCACGGTCGCGGGTGGTTGTGGGAACGCATAGAAGGCGAAAACGAATATGGCGGAACGCGCCCAATCGATGAACGCTCTTGGATGCCTCCACCTCCCGCGCCACCGAAATGGACGGATTGTGGCGTACCGATCGACACAGGTAAGAAGCCTGTGACAGGCACTCAGCCATCGCCTCTACCTTTGTCAGGCAAACGCCCTGCGAGAAAAGGCGAGATCGTATTTAGCGAATGCGATTGTCATGCCGATATTGACCATGACACACTTCTTTACTTAGTCGCAGGGCTCGCATTTCTCCTTTCGATCTTGGCGATTGCGCTGTGCTACGCCATGCTGAAAAGCAGTTTATAATTTTGTTTGACGTATCTAATAAAGAACGGTAGGTTTCAGTGACTATGACTAAAGAAGAAAAACAAAAATTGTTTGATGAAGAGATTCGATACCAAAGACGAATGGCCGAACTGCGCCGTGAGTCTGCCAAACGCCAACTGCTAGGCGTGGTGATCGCAATCGTGCTTGCGGTATTCTACTACATTTTCGAGGTGCGCAAATGACGATCGATCGAACACCATTCAAACCAGAGTTTACGGAGTTTGCGAAGGACATTACCATTCAAGCCGCGTTAGGTACATACGACAATGTCGTGTGCATAATTGCGGATTATCATAAATGGATTGTCGCCAAGATCGATCAGCATTTGCAGGAAGCCAAAGAGGACGAGACGCACCCACGCTATGCGTTTATGCGCAAGTTTAAAGTCGGTCATGTGATCAAATTCAAAACGTCGTGTGTAAATTCTTTTCCAAAATGTAATTATATAATTTCAGATTTTAAAGATAGCTATTTTACAGCGGTGGTCCGTGATACTGGCGACAAATTTGTTTTCCAATACTACATCGATGACTTTGAGAACGTGCGAGCAGTCGATAATTTCGGTACACCGCCCGCGACCCCAATGATAGGATTCAAGGAGTAGCTGATGTGTACGACATGCGCCCATTACGAAGTGACTGACCAGATCAATGAGATGTTGGACGACGGCAATTACGACTTTGCCGCTGATACCTTACAGGACATTGGCAAGTGGATTGCCAGACACCAACACGTGACAGATGGTCAGCGTGATGCGGTTTATGCGATTGAGCGCAAGGGCGATAAAGACGCAAATGAGTACCCTGAGGCAGAGGCGTTTCGAAGGTCTAGACGTTGACGATTGAACGGTGGTGTGGGCGAATGGGTAAAGCTACGCAGGAAGCGCTCTGCAAATCCTCCGCGCCGAAACTAATGGGCGCAAACGGGTTCATTGTGAGGTTCGAATCCTCACCACCACCGTTGAGTTTTTATGTATATGATGGAAGTCGAATTGGTAGCAGATACCGTCCTGCGACGGAGCTTGTGAATAGGGACGCCGAATAACAAGCCGATGTGAAGTTCGAATCTTCACCCATCATCAGTTTAAATTTTCCGTGCAGGGAAGAAGAGCGCGGTGGCGGAATAGGTAGACGCTTAGCAGTAAGGGAGTAATAGGTGATTGTATAACAATCATTTTGGTATAGAAACCATGCAGGGTGCAAATCCCTGCCCGCCTCTTTCTATTTTCGATAAAGCCCCGACGTCACGGGTGTGATGATATGGTGATCCCATATCCTGAAGCGGTTGGTAGGCATAGCGATTATGCTGACAGCGCCCCGCAGGTCTGCAATGACCATGAGTCTTGAAGGTACCTTCAGGCTCGCTAAATCCAGAAAGCTGCGCACCCGTGACGTGGGCGCTTAAACGTAAAAAGAGGAATCATGAAAATATTTAGCGGTGGACGCCAAAACGGCAAGACCTTAAAACTAATCCAACATGCGGCTGAACACGGTTTGACGATTGTTGTTTGCAGTTACAGAATGATTCGCCCGATAAAAAGCAAAGCGACAAAGATGGGGTTAACTATACCTGAGCCTATCAGTTATAGTATGCTAGATAGTTGCGTGAGAGGTGCTGACGGATTATCGCATGTTGCCATAGACAACGTCGAATGGGTTTTGGATGCTTTGTTACGAGAAAAACACATAGTGACGCACGCCTGTACAGTAACAACGGATGAGGTGGCTAGTCGCACAACACAAATGACACTTGAAGAAATCAAGTATGAATTTGAGCATTTGTTCAAGCCACCATTTCCGCAGGAGCCGTCAGGCAACATGGTCGAAGATTGCTCCGTGTACGCAACAAACCTCGCGGTAGCTTTCGCCGAACACATTTTAAAACGCCTCAATTTTATGGCAACAAAGGAGATCCAATGACAGAAGCACAAGCCTACGAAACACTGAAAAAATATCAATACAAACACAAGAGCGAGCAGGAGCAAGGGGCGGCGGACATCGTCCAAGCGTTTACGCGCATTGCGCTCAGCGAAGCAACCGGCGAAGTTTATATGGTTGAGGCGATGAAGGGCATCGTCATCATGCCGCAAGTCATTATCAAACTGATACGGTTTTTAAAAACCTACCGTGGGCATTACCTCAAACCGCACGAGTCCCTCTAAAATTTCTCGTCTCCTTTTCAGGACGAAGCGGCACGCCTTCGGAAACGAAGAGTTAAAATTTGGTTGGCACCTCTTCCAAAGCCGCACCATCTATATAATACTTCCAGTCGTTTATCATTTTGACGCACAATCGTTTTTGGCGCACGATTTTTCGCGCCTGCCACCTCGGTATGCCCGAGGTCGAGATCGTCGAATGGCGGTGTGCTGGCGTGCGAAATTGACGGGGTCGCGTTCAAAAACGGTGGGTCGATTTGCGTGTTTTGGACCTGAAAAGGTAGGCGATTGAGCGATTCGGCGAAAATGCGATTTTCCCTTTCTTCCCAAAAAAATCCATCAAAGAGAGTAACGAACCCCCCCCCTTAAGGGGGGGTGGGTTCTAAGTGTACTCTTTGGGTTTGGAAATTGAGAGGAGACTACACAGGATATTATATGGAGATTTTACAAGAACCACTTGCAGGAAAATCACTTAAATTGATTGGTGATGTGTGCCGTTGAAATCATTACGTTTTCTCGTATTCGCTATACTTTATTTTCGCGTTTTTTACGTTCTCCGTGAGAACGTAATATTTTGCAGCGATTTTGTCAAGGTGTTTTTTAACACTGATTTTCCTCAAACGTTTAGGCGTGCATGGAAGATAAAAATTTAGGCGACCAGATCAAAAATCTGGTGTTGAAAATTGCGAAAGACCTGCTCGCAGGAACGGACGGTTGGCAGTGGGTAAATTTTAACCTATCGTTCAACGCAAAGAACGTTCCTAGTGGTGTACGCTTGACGGATTTCGAAATGAAGACAGAGGTGCAGGCGAACCAACGCAAGGTCGATTTGGCGCCCATCGCCAAGGAGGGTTGGCGCGTCAAGAAAAAGAGCGCGGCTCAATTGGAGCGAGCAGCAACCTTGCGCAACTCGCCCGCGAAAAACCTCACCTCAGGACATAGTTTTAAGGGCCGCCGAGGGCGGCCACGAAAGGACGCATTATGACCCAGTCTGAAAAAATTTCGTTTTTAATCATTTGCTTCTTGGTCGGCATCCTCTTTAGCGACTGGGTTTTTGACCACATAGAAGTGCGGCACGTACCCGAACGCTTCAATGGCGACTGCGGCAAAATTGTTCAACCTCAAACGTTTTGAAAGGTACCTATGAAAAACTCAATCTTCGACTTTGCCGCACTGGCCGCCATTGTCGTCTTAGGGCTATGGTGTTGGTTCGCTGTCATCAATCATTTTTGGCCAAAGCCTAGTATTAACCCCGTTACGGTAAAAGAGGTAACAACACATGAGCACAGATAAAACTTTTGAATTCTTTGAAGGGGAAGACCTGCTTGTCGCAGCTACGGTTAAGAAAATCAGAAAAGATCGTGGCGTCGTCATTGAAGTCTCAGGACCGTGGGAGACGACCCCTATCGTTGTCGATACAAAGCAGCTTTTACCGATGCGGATGAAAGACGTCTGGGACTTGCAGAGGAAAGCCGATATTTTCAATTCCACATCCTTTCGCAGGGGCGATATAGTCGAGGTGAATAACGGCGGCAAACTTTGGCATCATAGATATTTTCTCGGTCAAATGCAGGGCGCACGCAACGGCTATATTTGCACACCTCAAAAGGTAAATTGCATAGACCCAGTGCTACCTTCGGGCTGCACGGTTTCGCTCTGGGAGAACATCCGAAAACCAAAAGAGCGTGTCACGGTCAATGGCGTTGAATATTACAAAGACGAATATGATGCGGCTATTGCTGGGTTGACACCGCTAGAAGAACCGCTCTTGCAGGACAACCGTAGCCATAACGGCAAATTGATCCTGACTAAACCTGACGGTCAGATCTTGGAGTTCATGGGCACCATTACATACGAGAAAGACGCTACGCAGGTGGTCAAATGAAACCGAACAAACCGCCCAACCGCGAATTCGTAATTGAGTGTGAGCGCATCTTGGCTATGGCCAAGAGTGGTGAGTATCGCCGAATCGCTTTCATCGCAATGCGTGACGACGTCGGTTCTGACGTGGACATTTTCACGAGCCCGGGCATCAATCAAATGTGGCTGGTCGGAATGCTCAACCGCTTCATCCATCAAATCCTTGCGCAGGTGGTCAAATGAAAAAAATATTTAAACATAGAATCCACGCTCACGGGCACACTGTCCTCGTCCTCCCCGCTGGCACAGATATCCTCTCTGTCGGTTTGCAAGACACAGGTCCGCAGATGGGCACGAGTGAGACACAAGGCATTTTTGTCTGGGTCGCTCAAGAGGCTGAGAAGCCTACTCCGCTTTTAGCGTTGGATAAGGAATATGATTTTCAAACAGTATGGACAGGCGAAGAGCGACCAGACGATGGAAAGCATTTCTTGGCCACCGTCCAATTCCGCTCAGGTATTGTGACGCACGTGTTCTTTGCCGAACGGTTTCAGGGAGAATAAAGACCATGAACGACCGCTACTTTTTAGACAAGGATTACGAAGGGCGTTGGTACGCTATTCCGCTTAAACACAAAAGCTCTTGGGACGAATGGACGGCATGGTGCGATGCAACCGAGTGCCAAGATCCTGACAGCATTCCAGACTACGCCCATCCTTTGCCGAAGAATGGGCCACGCAGTATCACCTTTGAAAAGTGGGGGCTCTTGTGACTACCATTCACTTTCCCGCCGTCCCAGACGGCTACGCTCTTATGCCAGATCGTTTCATGGTCGAGCGCGGTCAGGTTCGATTTCCAAAATCGAAGTCTAGGCGGATCAGAAAGAAATGGGCAAAACGTTTGCGTAACTTCGGCGACGTGCCAAAGCAAACTGTCTACATGATCCAATTCCCTAGACCAGCGATTGTCGGGCATCCAAAAATCTTGCAAGGTTTAATGCGGGCTATAAACAAGAAGGGTACTGTATGAAATTTATCAAACACATTGGTATAGGCGTCATTGCCTCCGTAGCGTTCGCAATCGCTGTCGCCCCTACCGCGTCTTTCATGAGCCACCTTGTAGGCACTATGATTTTCGGTGCTTGGATTGGGTGGGTGAGTAACCGCCAATAGATTTTCCTCAAACGTTTGATCGGTTATGAGAATAGTGTCGCCAAAACTTCGTCCCATTTTGCTTGAGCTGCGCGAGAAATCGGACGGCGGTTCGTACCGCCCCACACGCACACCCGCCCTTACGCCTACCGTGGTGTGCTTCGCAACACGCAGATACCAGTTAGGTTTTCTCAACAATGTAGGCAGACTTTTAATTTATCACTGCAAAGAAGAACAAACACGGATCGCTCCGTAAAAACTTTTAGGAAAAATTCATGCACTACGCCAAAGATACAAACGTCCCTGTTGAAAAATCCAAAGCCGAAATCGAAGGCATCCTGCGTCGCTACGGCGCGGATCGCTTCATGTCAGGTTGGGGGCCGAAATGCGCGTCAATCCAATTTGTCGTTCAAGGCCGTCACGTGAAATTCCTCTTACCCTTACCAGATCAGAATGACGCGCAGTTTCGCACAACGCCTGAGCGCAAAAGAGTCAGGTCGCCCGAACAGCAACACGAAGCTTGGGAGCAGGCGTGTCGGCAACGTTGGCGTGCTCTCGCCTTGTCGATCAAGGCAAAGCTCGAAGCCGTTTCGGTCGGGATCACCACGTTTGAGGAAGAATTTTTGGCGCACATTGTTTTGCCTGATGGCCAAACCGTAGGTAACTGGATGAGCCCTCAGATTGAGGCGTCATATAAAAACGGCGGAATGCCGCAAATGCTTTTGGGAAGTGGTGACTTATGAAAAAATGGTTTCTGTTTTTAGCTGTCTTGGTTTTGATTTGCCCCCTCGCGCGTGCGCGCCTACGCGCGGAAGGCGAAGTGTTCCAAACGCAATGTCATATAGTCATCAAGGATTTGGATCACAAGGCCACGATTTGGGAATGTCTCGGCGCAGGTTACATCAAAACCGACGACCCGCGTTTTTTCTATTTCGACCCTGCGAAGGATTACACCTTGACTTTGAAGCAAACAAAGCTTGGTAAAGTATTGATCTACAAGGAGAAAACAAAATGAATGTTACCATACCCGTAGAGCTTTTCTTCAGGATTTGGCACATCGTCGGCATGGCCGAAGCTGTGCTCATGATCGAGAACTCCAACAAAGAGAAGGTAGACAAGATTTTTATGGACCTGTCGGGCGAGTTACAAGCTTGCTGGCTTCAGGCGGCCGGTCAACATCCCGCAGTTGCGAGTGAAGTCGCCAAGGAGCTTGAGGACAAAATCGCTAAGGAGTTTTTGTGAGTCTACCACTTCCTACTAATTGGAAATTTAAATCAGTCCGCAATCCTCGATTTGCGCTTAAGCCGCCAAATGTCAAACCCGCCCACAAGTTTAAGTGTGATGACGGGCATGAACCTATCGAGCATGAGGCTTGGGATTGTCCTATCTGCGAACTCAAGGCAAAGCTTGCCGACAATGACGATCTTCAAGAACAGATCGACGACCTCGAAGCCGAACGCGATAACTTGAAAGACGAAGTCGAAGAACTTCGTTCGCAACTCGATACTTAAAAAATCACGCCCCTTTCTTACCCACCGTATACTCATTGTACCCTAAACAAAGGATGCTAATGAGCAACGACAAAACTTCATCTAAATCATTTTTTGGGATCACTTCTGTGACTGGCTCTTTGATCTCTAAGGGTAATACCCGAAGAGATGCTAAATTGGATGACAGAAGAATTTCGCAAGAGGAGCGAGCAGCTTTGGAAAAGCAAGCGCGCGACGGCCTCACTCGCATTAAATTTCGCGGGAGCTATCCTTACATTGCCAAGTCCTGAAGCGGCGACCGAACGACTCAAAAAAATCAGTCAACGTTTGGCGAAAACGGCTACCGCCGAAGAGCCAATCGACCCACCGAATTTGCCTGAAGACGTCGTGCCCGTTGAGGACGACTTCGTTTCCGTCACTTACCGCGCACTCTCCGCCGCCACTCTCGCCGACCGCGCAATCGATTTTTCGAATGAGCCTATGCTCAAACGCGCCGTTGGGCTTCTGGATGGCCAAACAGTTTTTAAAGATCATGAGACCTATGTGGATAACTGGGTCGGGCGTGTCGATGGGACTTCATGGGACGCCGAGACCAAAGGCTTGCCCCCGGGTATCAACGCCAACCTCAAACTGGATTCTGTAAAAGACCCGATGACGGTTCGCGGGGTGCTGCAAGGTGCCCTCCATTCCGTTTCAGTTACCGTCAGTTTTGAGTGGAAGCCTTCACATCCTAAGCTCATGGACGAGCACAATTTTTGGAACAACTTAGGCATTGAAGTCGATGGCGAGATGGTTCGCATTGTCGTGACACGCATCGAAAAATTTTGGGAGATTTCATTGGTTTGGCAGGGTGCCGACCAGTACGCAAAACAGATTGGCGCAGATGGCAAAGTTGTCCATATGGCCGCAAATCACGCCTCTCTCGCGCACGCGAGCGAAGCAAATCATAAACAGGAGAGCACAATGGATATCTTGGAACTTTTGAAAAAGCACTTAGGTTTGGGCAAAGACGTTGAAGTCACATCCGAAAATGTCGAGCAATTGATCGGCAAGCACACTGAGTCTTACCGCGCTTTAGAGCAAGACAAATTCCAAAAGTCATTGGACGCCCTCACCAAATCACACGGTGAAGAAGTCACCAAACTGACTGCTCAAATTGACTCACTCACCAAGCAAGTTGCAGCCGATAAAGGCGCTGTCGAACTCGGCAAAAAATACCTTGAAGATGAACGCAAAGAAGCCATTCGCCTTTGCAAATTGGTGAAGGGTGCCGAAGTTTCTCCCGCCATTTTGGCGTCTCTTGAAAAATCAGAGTTGGACGTCGTTCAGGCGTTCAAGGGTGAATTCGCTAAAGAATTTGAAAAACAAGTCCCACTGCAATGCAAAAAATGTGGTGGCAAAGACGTGTCTCGTCAATCAAGCGATGTTGGTTCTACTGGTGTGGATGGTGAAGGTGCAAAACCTCTCGCTATCAACCCTGACACCAATGCCAAATTGAACGATTTGCATAGCTAAGAGGTTTCATCATGGCACTAGTTTATGAAGAGCGCGGCAAGGTTGCGACCGCTATACTTTTAGACGAAGTCACTCTGACGGATGCTTTCGAGGATAACGAGTCTGAGGCTTGCCCTTGCTCCCCTCTTTCGCAGTTGGAATTGATCTTCGACTACACGCGCGCGCAAAACGACGCGGATGGTGCGGACAACTACGCACTCATCAAACTGATGCTTTCTGAAAACGGAACCGATTTTCACGAATACGCAATTGCGTCAGATACCAACCCTGCCGTGGACGGGGTTGTGGAATGCACTCTCTATCCACGACGTTTCAAAATCATGGGCCCGGACACACTCAGTGTCGTTCAGGCCGAAACGCGATGGTACGCAGTACCGACCTCAGCCAAATTTTTCAAGGTCTTAGCCATGGAATCTCAGGTGGGTTCAGTCCCACCTGAGGACTACGGCACTCTGACAGTGAAGGCACGCGTTTCCAATGATCTCACGAAATATTAAAAATCTACTATTCCTTTTATTGTTCTTGCCCTCAATTGCCTCCGCGCAATTCACGGGCCCAACTTTGCCGCCAACCTCAGGCGGTAGCGGTTCGGGCGATGTGACGGGGCCGGGCAGTTCGCTCAACAACGAGATTGTTTTATTTGACGGCACTGCGGGTGATGCAATTCAAGGTAGCGGTATTCTTGTTACAGGTGGCGTCATGGAGCTTGGCTCCATCGGGATCAACTCAACCGATACCATAGATGCTTCAACGCTGCACGGTAATGTCATCGAAGTAGACACCCGCGTCGAATTCACAGACGATTTGGACGGGGCAACCGTCGCAACCGAACCCGCGATTTTCCTCGATCTAGACGGCTCGCTTCAGTTCAACAACACGACTGGTGATGTGGTCCGCACGTCGATCAACGATGTTTCGCAACTTGAAATCAGCGACACCGTAGCCAACTTTTTCGACAATTCGATCACGACCACAGGCGTCCTGACAATCGGTGGCTTCAGTGTAAGGAACACAGCCAACACCGCCGACGTCATCACAATCGACCCGACTGACCCTTCTACAGGAACGGGCAACAAGTACGCCTTACAGGTTTACCCGAACGGCAACAGTGTCGAAATCACGGGTAGTGCCAACCCGATCTCTTCAATTTTCAGCTTTGCTTCAATCAACGCAGGGACGCAATCCGCATTTTATCGGGGCATAGTTTCGCAATTGCGTCTAACCGGCTCAGCCGTGACAACTGGCACAGGCGGGAACTCACCTCGCGTCGGCCACTTCGCAATCGTCCATGATTCGACAGGTGCACAAGCCGAACTGGCTGGCTTCCAAAATAACATTCAAATTTTGGCTACAGGTTCGACCGTCACTACTGGCACAGTCACAAATATTTTCGGCCAAAAAAATCAAATCACTTACGGCACAGGAACAGGCACAGGGGCGGTTACGACTGGTACCCTATCCTTGTTCCAAACACCTGCGAACACGAGCGGCACGAAAACAATTGGAACACTTCTCGGCATTGACATTCAGGACTTACACCCTACAGGCGTCACGAACTCCACCGCGATCAACATCCAGAATCAGACTACGGGTGGCAACGCGATTATCACAGGCACAGGCCCCGTAAGTTTTGGCGACAACGTCAATATCGTCTGCGCAAATACGACTACAGGTTTTTGTCTCAACAGCAATGACGCAAACGCGCTGACCACTGGGGCGATTGCACGCTTTGTCTCCAACTCCGCCGATGCGTCCGGCCGCAATCTTGTTTTCATTCGCAATCAGAACTCAGCCGCAAACCAGACTACTCCGTTGACCATCCAACAGGATGCAGCCAATCAGGCGATGGTCATCAATCAGAATACGAACTCGCATGGTTTGGTCATCAACACACCTAGTGCTCTCGGCAATAACGCTCTTCGATTCGCTACCACAGGACAAACTACTGGTGCGATTATCTCAATCCCTGCCGCTGATTCGTTGACCACAGGCAATGCTCTAAATTTTGTATCGAACTCGGCAGATGCTTCCACACGCTCTCTTACGTTCATCCGCAACCAAAATGCGGGTGCGGTCAATGCTACTATCCTGCAATTGCAACAGGATGCGAATGCTCCGACATTGGTAATAAACTCAAGCGCGACCACAAAATCCGCTCTCAGTTTTGCGGCTACGAGCCAAACTACAGGTACGATTATTGCGGTCAACAGTGCAAACTCTCTGACGACTGGTGGCATTGCTGCATTCTTGTCGAACAGCGCGGACGCGACTGCACGAAATCTTTTCTTTATCCGCAATCAAAACGCTGGTGCCACTGGTGCCAATTTGATCGGTTTGCAACAAGACGCGAACGCCTCGACGATGACGTTCAACTCGTCTGCGACAAGCCAAAGCGTTCTAAGCTTCAATACGACTGGCCAAACTACTGGCACAATCATCAACATCAACGCCGCCAATTCTCTCACCACAGGCGGGATTTTAAACTTAAGCTCGAACTCAGCCGACAACGGCTCGCGCAACTTGGTGAACATTCAGAATCAAAACACAGGGGCAACAGGCACCACAGTTTTGAGTATCACCCAAGGTGCTGCGCGCCAAGCCGTCAACATCAATCAGAACGGTAACGGACAAGCGATCTCTGTCAATGCGGCTGGTGTTACCAACCAAGCCGTCATTCAGATCAACGGCGCAAATGCTTTAACAACTGGCACGCTCATCAACGGAAACTCCAATTCCGCCGATACGAGCTTTCGCAATCTCGTCTTTTTCCAAAATCAAAATGCCTTGGCCGTTAATGCCACAGTCCTCTCAGTGCAACAAGACGCGGCTGGCACAGGCGTAAATTTATCACAGAACGGTAACGGTACTGCGTTGAATATCAACGCTTCGGGTGTCACCACAGGCAGCGTCATCAATACAATCGGCGATGCGTTGACCACAGGCAGCCTAGCCGCATTCAGTTCAAACTCTGCAAGTTCGTCCAGTCGAAATCTCGTCAACATCAACAATGCGAATGCGAGCGCCACAGGTGCAGTCGCATTATTCGTTGGGCAGCAATCTACAAACATGGCTGTAAACGTCAATCGCGGTGCCGTGAATTCGACCAACAACGCTGTTACGATTGTGGATCAAGGAACTGGCACAGGTGCCACTCTGAACATTTCAAAACAAGGCGGCTCATACCAGAACGGCAACGGCTACGTCCAATTCGGTCGCTCAGGTAACTTCACCGGCGTAGCAGGCGAGAGCACCAACGACCTGAGTATCAGTCCGACCTACACGTTGACCGCGCCGGGTACGGCGGGCGTTTTCACCTATAGTGGTGTCAACATCAATATGTCGAGTTTGGGCGCAACGGCTGGCACAGGCTCTTTGGGCGTTGCAGGTTTGACGATCAATGCCGCGACTGACGCCGATATCGCAACATCTTTAGCGATCAGCGCAACAGGTGACTCAGTTTTCAAAGGTCGAATCCTTGGCAGCAAAGCCAATGACATCGCCGCAGCAGCGACGATTACCGTCACGGGCGGCAATGCGATTACCCTGACAGGTAACACCAACGTCGATTTTATCACGACCACCAATTGGACTTCTGGCTCTTTCCTCTTACTTCAGTTCACAGGGACACCAACGATCAACAACAATACAGGTGGTGCGCCCGGCGGAACAGCGAACATCCAACTATCAGGCAGTGCAGCATTTGGCGCAACAGCAAACGACACCCTTCTGCTTTACTATGACGGCGGATCTTGGCGTGAAGTCGCAAGGACGGTAATCTGATGAAAAAGCTATTCCTTATCTTAGCACTCTTGTTTTCAGGTCTCGCTCAGGCGCAAACGTATGGTGGCTACGCTCACCTTGGGGCTGACGGTCAAGTCGTGACCAATGAATTGAACACACAGACCTACGGCTTACTCGGCAAAGTCACCAACGTCGATCTGAAAGCGACAGGTCAAACAACCCTCTACACCGTACCCGCAGGCAAGAATGCAATCATCACAGAAATCGTGGTCGTATTGAGCAACGGAAACACTATCACCGTTCCGCCAATTGCGCGAATCGGTTTGGCTTCCGCCTATACTGAATGGATGCCCGCCACAACCTTCACAGGTTTGGCCGCGACCAATCAAAGTTTTAATCTTTCAAGCAGTGCTGCACTTCTCGTCCACACACTTTTTACGACGGGGCAAGTTGTCAAAGTCGATGTTACGACAGGCGCCACAGCGACAACTATGACTGCGTCTTTTTACGTTTTCGGATTCTTGATTTGAAGAATTTGCGACAACACATAGCCTGCAAAATGGCAGGTTTTTGGGATGACATGACCAAGTGATTTTTTCGAGACAACGTAATTTATCGTTGAATTCGTTTTTAATTTTCTCGGAGGAATCATGAAAAAATATTGGAAGCACGCCTTGGCGTTGCTGATTGTCGTCTCTTTGGGCTTCAATTTTGTGGATTTTTACAAGTCCGCAAAAAGCGGCGTCTACGAAAATGGCTTCGCCGCAGGGCAAAAAGTCGGCTTCAAGGACGGATATAAAGACGGTTACGATGCTGGCAATGACGAAGGTCATCAAGCTGGTTTCGAGGACGGCAAAAAAGCTGGTGTGGAAGAGGGTAAACTTTTGGGAGTCGAGGACGGTAAAAAACTCGGATTCCAAGACGGCTCTCAGAAAACAGCAGATCAGATTTTAGCGGAGATTGTCCGTCAGTACAAAACTGGCTTGGTGCAAATCTCGGATGGTTCGGGGACAGTTTATAAAATGACCCCCCGAAAGTGACTTAATCTACTGGAGGACACATGCGTTTGAAAAGTATTTTCTTGTTTTTGGTTCTGATTTTTTGTGCGACTGCGCACGCTTTACCGCCCGGTAAAATTCCAAACGTCTACGGTGTCACCTACGGCACTGACGCCTACATTCGCTACGGCACACACGAGGATTCCTTGTGTGGTTTCAATAGCGACCAAGGCGACGGTGGCTTGACGTGCGGTGTCGCAGCGGCCGGTCAATTCTTTTTGCTGATGGACAAAGCTGACCTTGCAGTCGATTCGGGCGTGACAGATTTGGGCACTCCCCAATTCGTCGTTGCGAATTCCGATCCTACCAAATGGGTCACAATGTATCACAACGGTACAAATGCCGTGATCCACACCAACACAGGTGTTGTAACCTTCCCTGAAGGCTTAGACCTTGGTGCAGGTAGCATGAGTTTCGGCGCAAGTCTTGTGTTTGAAGGCGCGACAGCAGACGCTTTTGAAACGACTTTGACCGTTGTCGATCCTGCGACCAGTGATAAAACTATCACCCTACCAAACCAAACTGGTGCCGTAGTCCTTTCTCCTGCGGGGGTTGCGGATACAGCAAACGCGGTTTCTGGTGGTACTGGCACATTCGTTTTTGAGGGCGCCACAGCCGACGCATTCGAGACATCTTTGCAGGCGACCGACACGACTGCTTCTGACAAAACCGTATCTTTGCCCGATCAAACTGGCACAGTGCTTCTGTCAGTTGGCGGTGCAGCCGACGCAGCAAATGCGATCTCAGGTGGCACAGGATCTTTCGTTTTTGAAGGTTCAACCGCAGATGCGTTTGAAACGACTTTGAACGTAACCGACCCAACCTCAGACGTGACAGTCACCTTGCCGAATTCACCCGGTATCGTACACACCTCAGGTGCTTACGCGCAATTTTCATCCGCGTCACCAACAGATTTCACAGGTGCGACAACAACGCTTTTGGTCACAAACAACGTCGTCAAACTTCAATGTAATCGTACTGGCCCCGCTGACACAGCGGTGACTTTGGACGAAACAGGTGCGGTCGTTGGACAAGTATTTTGGGCTTACGTTGACGGCAATGCCAACAACGCAGGCACATGCTCATTCGCAGATTCAGCAGGAGTTCAACAAGCTTCTGCGCGGACTTTGGACGATTGGGACACAATCAGCTTCGTTTATACGGGTGCTGAATGGGTCGAACTAGGTGGAGTAAACAACTAAGACGGGGCTCCATCGAGCAAACGTCAAATTTAAAAGGGAGAATATATGACACAGATCAAAGAAGAACTTAACGCCGCAATTAGCGTGGCGTTTGCAGTTCAAGATTCAGACGCTACGAATTTAGAGAAAGGCAACTTCGTCAAACTGACAGCAGACCTCGAAGTAGGCTCTATTTCAGGCTCAAATGACGACGCCATTGGCTACGTTTTGGTGCCAAATAAAGAGACTGGTGGCGATGCTACCATTTTCACACGCGGCAAATATTTAGCTTCAGAAACTACAGGTGCCGCCTATGCGTTGGGCGCAAAAGTCTGTTTGAACTCAGCAGGCAAAGTGATCGGCGCAAGCGGCGTTCGTGCAACTGGCACGATCACCGTGGTCGATTATAGCGCCATGGCAACTAGCACAATCACCGTGAATGGCGTTGTGCTGACCAATGGCACAACCTTCACAGCCGCAACAGACAACGACGTCACAGCGAAATTGATTGCCGATGCGATCAACGTTCGCGTGCCCGGCGTGCGCGCCTACGCGACTGCCGCTGTTGTGACAGTTGAAGCTTTGGATCTCGGCGCCGCAGCAAATTTGTTTACTCTCGCAACCAACATGGCCGCAGGTACCGCACTGGTATCAGGCGCCACATTGTCAGGTGGCAAAGAGTTGAATGCCGCTGGCATTGCGCTCGAAGCTTCTACGGCTGCGGATCAAACAAAACAGGTGCTCTGGTATTAAACAATTTCGGAACTGGGAATACCAGTCCACTTAAAAGGAGAGATTATGCTTTTGAATTTAAAAGGAAAAATGCAATCCATTCACAAAGAAATGGAGCGAATTCGCGCTGGTACTGCAATGGGCTTGAAAGGCCCATTGGCTGGTAAGCCTGACGTGACATTGAGTGAATACCTCGCGGCCACCTATGCCGCAGGTTGTACAAACAAAGACGGCTCATTCGACATGGGTCACTTGTACTATGAACTCGAAATCAACCCTTCGATCATGACAGTTGAGCAATTGATCGACCTCGACCAAGATTCTCGTTGGTTGGTGCCTGAGATTTTCCGCGACGCAATCCGTAAAGGTTTGCGTACTGCTCCGTTTTTCAACAAATTGATTGTTGGTAACGAGAGCGTGGCTCAACCTCAGGTCAACATGCCTTACTTAAACTTGTCAGATGCGGAACCCGCTGACACTGCCGAAGCTGAAACAATCAGCACCGGCTCTGTGAGCTACGGCTATAAAACAGTTTCAATCGGCAAACAGGCAATCGGCATCAAAATTTCTGACGAAGCTGTTCGCTATACAAAACTGAGCTTGCTCACAATCTTCTTGCAAGACATGGGCATCAAACTCGGTCAAAAATTGAACAACAGCTTTATCAACACCATGATTAACGGTGATTTGGCTGACTTGTCCGAAGCCGCTGCAACGATTGGCGTGTCAAACACCACAATCGGTATGACCTACGAAGACGTTTTGCGTGCATGGATTCGCGCTTCACGCCTTGGCCGTCAATACGGTGTCATCATCGCAGGCGAAGCAATGGCCAACCGCATTTTGAACTTGACTGAGTTCAAAGACAAACAAGCCGGTACGCCTCAACAAAATATCGTTGTGAACGAACAACTTCCTTCACAAAGCCAATTGTACGTGAGTGCTCAAGTTCCTGACGATCAAGCGATCTTGATGGATCCTAAATTCTCAGCAGTGCAATTGACTTCGGCCCCTTTGGCTGTGGAAGCTGAACGTATCGTTTCCAAACAAATCAGTGGCAGCTACGCAAGTATCACCACAGGTTTTGCGGTCGTATTCCGTGACGCTCGCGTCATCATCGACCAATCTTTGGACATCGCAACCAATGACTTCCCAAGCTTCATGACGCCAACTCTTTAATGAGTTGGCTTCTTTAGCCTAACGAAAGGAACCGAATCATGTACTATTTGAAGCATAAAAACGCGCACGCAAGTTACGTCGATCCAAAAACTCGATTCAACCTTGGGCGCGGTGAAGTGGCAGCCGTGGACGTCTTAAGCGCAGACATGAAAATGCGCCTCAACGCACGCGGTTTGCTCTACGCAACTGTAGAAGAGTACAACGAATTTGTCGCAAAAAAATCTGGCAAAAAAGTTGTACCCGCCGAAACGAAAGTTGAAGCTCCGATCGAACCTGTAAAAGTTGAAGTTTCTGAACCTGTAGCTGATGAGGCTGCGGTCGAGGAAGAGCCAACCACAGACGCCGAAACGAAAGTTGAAGACGTAGAACCGAAGTCTAAAAAGACTTTCGGCAAAAAGAAATGAGTGTGACGAGTGACACTTGGCTACGGTTCATACCCGCGTATGGAACGGATGTTGCTGAAAACCAGAAATATTCTGGGCGAAGCGACAGACGATGTTTTCAAAGAGGCGAATAAAGTTCAAGCTTTGCAGCTTGCCGCCTCTTTGTACAGCCTTTACGCAGGCGATGGTAGCGAAACGAGTTACACAGACTCCTCGAGTTTATCGATTATCGAGTCGGAAATGATTGCGACTTCGGCGGCCATCGAACTGCTCAATTCTGCCATTTCCTACTACAAAGACGGGGTTATAAACGCGAACGGCGGGCCCGCCTCTGTCTCTTTCAGGACAGATAAGCTGGCATGGTTGCAAGCGCAGATTGAACTCTTGAAAGATAAACTCGAAACGCTCGAAGCAGCAGCGGGTTACGCCGACACAGGCGACATCCCTGCCTTGATCCTTGAAAAAGTGCGTGCCTGTTGCGATCCGATTGATGACGTTTGCGATACAAGCGATTGTGTCGGAACGATTGTTGACGGGATCACGGAGTTCACAAGTTGACTGACTTACTGACAGCCGACGACGTTGTTGAAGTTCGCCAAGCGATGACCGACTTGGCGGATACCTTCGCCTTTCCGATCACGATCAGGTTGACGACCTACACGGACGGCGCGTTTGAGAGTGACCCTGAAGTGGAAGATCACGAAGTGACCGCGATCCGCCAATTCGTGTCAAGCTCTGAAACGGATAGGTATCGAAACGCTTTAGGGCCCGGCGCAACTCACGAATTGGATCTCTATGTCGGTTGGAAGATGGTCGAAGACGAGGGTTTATGTGATTCAGAGAACAAAGTTTTGATGGATCATAACGATTTGGTGCTGATGGAGGGTGACACTTACGAAGTGGTCGCCTTCGGGCCAGTAGGCGACATGACGAAAAAGCCGAGTTTTTTACAGATTCGAGTGCAAAAGAAACTGGATACCGTAACACCGGCGGCACCGTGAACAGTAAGCTAGAGGGCGACTGGGATAAGATTATCAAGTCCCTCGACGGCGCGGGGCACATGGTTATGGAAGGTGCCAGACTCGGATTGCACCAAGGCGCATTGCTCCTTGAGAAAGCGATTGTCGGGCACTTACAGAATCAAGACCTTGGCTGGCAGGCTTTGAACGCGGCTTATAAAGCGTGGAAAGAGCGGAAAAAACTTAGCAATCAGATCGGGATTGCCACAGCGACAATGATGAATTCGATCACCACTGTGGTGATGAAAGACGGCGACGAGATTTTTGTTGGTGCGAACAGGCAGAAAAAACGGGCAGACGGTGAAGACCCTGTCCTGATCGCAGAAGTTTTTGAGTACGGGAGTGTGAAGCGAAATATCATCGCACGCCCTTTGATGCGACCCAGTTTCGTGCAGACGATTCCGCAGATACAGAAACGGGTTGAGATCAACATTGAGAAAAGTTTGAAAAAATTGGCTGACCTCACAGGCGCGGCCAAAGGATAAAAATGGTGTACGGAGATTATGACCCTATTGAGACCACAATTGTCGATGATCTTAGAGAACTTTGCGAAAAGGTCTACGACAAAATGGCGTCGATTTCTGGCATTACTGGCCTAGAGTTCAAGGGCTTTGGGAGTAGCAAACAGACACTACCCTTGCCGCAAATTGGGATGAAAATGTCCCTGATCGACTTCCAAGTTGATCGCACGCGCCCGCCCGCAGGTGTGGGGAATAGAGTTTTGATCGAGAGTGGAACGCCTGTGGATTACGAAGTGGATGGCGAAACGCAAACGGTTTACCCTGAGCGAATCGCAAAGAAACCGCTTCCAGTTGTTTTGACATTTGGAATTGACACTTGGTGTCACAACCAAGTCACACAACTGCAAATGGATCAAAAGATTTTGCAAAAGTTTCCCGAGCGCGGTGTTTTGACACTGACTTTCGGGGAAGATCCTGACGAGGAAGATTTTGAATTCAACGTCAGGCTGATCGGGACAAGAAATTTAGACGATTTGGCAGAGAATTATCGAGAGCGCATTTATCAATACGAACTTGAGACCTACATCCCAAGTCACTTTGACGATGAAACTCTCAAGGTCATCACCTCGGAAATCTTCGAGCTTTATGGTGACATGCCAGATGACCCGACCGACATCGATAGTATCGCAGATTTTGTAGCGGAATTCGATGCGGTGGACACTGTGAGTTTTGAACCTGAAGAATCATAAGGAGATTTTTATGGCTAAGAAAAAATCTGATTACGAAAAACCTGCGGCGACTTTGGAGCAATACGAAGTTCGTAATTTGAAAGAAAGCACCTTTCCTGTGCAGTTCTATAACGACAATGGACAAGTCGAATACATGGATCTGCTCATTCAGGGGCGCATGGGCGCAAAACCGCCTGTGATCGCTTCGACCGCCATCACCGATCAAATGCGAGCCCTCGAGAAAAAGGGATTCATTCGTTTGGTCAAAGTGGTGCAAGCCGCAAACTGATTTTTAATTTTCAACGGGAGGATTTCTTATGGGAAACGGAGCAGCAAAAGTCACTTTTACCGAACAGGACTTAAGTTTTTTTATCGCCGCAATTACGTCTGGCCGCAATTGCGTCAACATTCGCACGCGCAAAGGCCCGATCAACGACCCTCAGTTGGTTGGTTCAACAGTCAAATATCGTGAAATCTACGGCTTGGCTTTGGACGACAACAACGCCGATCAAGTTATCACGCGCGCGCTTGATCGCGGTGCCGTGTTGTATATCAACCGCATTGCGCATTACAGCGACCCTTCTGATTCTTCAACCTTGGATGCAGTCGGCGCCACGCTGACGCTCAAAAATGCTGACGACGAAGACACCTTGACCCTTGACGCTTCGAGCGAAGGCGCATGGGGTAACGGCGTTTTAGTAACAGTCGCCGCAAACTCTTCCGACTCTTCTCGCTTTGACTTGACGATTCAATATCCTGCTCAGCCCACAATGAATGAATTGTGGACATCATTGACCATGAACGATGACGACGACCGCTACGCTGTGACATTCCTAAACACGAATTCAAAATTGGTGACTGCCACTGACGAAGAATCAGGCGACCCTTTTGACGGTGACGTTGTGACCGTGAATGGCACAGGTTTTACCGCAGGCACAAGCTTCGTTGTGGACACAGCCGACTATGCGAATATGTCGTCTTCTCTGACTGAAGCAATCAACGCCTCAGCCGCAGCAAGCGTTTTGACCGCAAGCTACTCCTCAAATATCGTGACCGTGACTGCCAACACAGCAGGCACTTCGGGCAACAGTTTGACTTTGGCCGTCACTTCAGATGGTGACAACATTGCTGTTTCAGGTTCAACCCTGAGCGGTGGTGCGGCGGCCGTAGCAGCGAGCATGACGATCACTTACGGTGCCCCTTCAAACGGCGATACGATTACCGTTGCAGGCACCACATTCACCAAAGCCGCCTCAGGCAGTGCAACAGAATTCTCAACTATTGGAGAGTTAACTGCGTTGATTGAAGCCTTAGCAACTGTTGGTGCTACTGACAACGGCTCTGTCATCACCGTGACAGCGACCACCGCAGGCACCGCAGGCAACAGCATTGCAGTTTCAAAAACGGGCTCTGCTTTGACTTTGTCCTCAGCGACATTGTTGGGCGGTACCGAAGCAATCGCCGCCACTGGCACAATCACTTTCGACACGACTCCCACAATCATTGACAATCCTGCCGACATTGGTCCGATTGCTTTGGCTGATGGCGACGATGGCTCTTCAGTGGTTGACGCTGATTGGATCGGTGCGAGTGCTGGCCAAACTGGTTTTTATGCCTTCGATGGCATTGACGATGCTTTCGGCTTGGGCTCTATCGAAGCCACTAGCCCGACCGTCACTGCCGCAGGTTTAGCATACTGCGAAAACCGCGAAGACATGGTCTACATTTGCGAAGTGCCGTCAAGCGAAGTTGACGCCGATGGTGCAGTCGATTTCCGTATGGGCACTGGCACTTACAGTCACGCCGCTTTCGACACTTCTTACGGTGCCTTGTACTTTGGCCGACCCCTCGTCAACTCCGCAAGAACGAGTGCCGTGATCGACATTTCAAACGTCGGTGACGTCATTGGCGTACACGCGTACAACGACAAAAAAGGCGAAGTATGGACAGCCGCCGCAGGGATGCAACGTGGCCGTGTTCCGAACACTTTGGGTGTTCATTATAACGTCGGTACGCCCGCGCGCGCGACCGAATTGGACGACTTGGCCAATCACCAAATCAATCCGATTTTGAGCTTCCCTGACACAGGTACAGTCGTTTGGGACCAGAACACTTTGCAAATCACACCTTCTGCGTTGCAGTCTTTGAACGTTCGTAGGTTGTTGATTTATATGCGCAAAGCTCTGACCAAGATCAATCGTCTCTACTTGTTTGAGCCGAACGACCCGCAAACTTGGCGTGCCGTTTATCGCTTAATCAATCCTTGGATGGCTGACTTGTTGGGCCGTCGTGCATTCTACGACTACCTCATTCAGTGCGACCAAGACGCTCGAAATATCGACGATGCGATCTTGAACACAGGCGAAGTGATTGATCGTGGCGAATTCAAATGCCGCATTTTCATCAAGCCTACACGCGTAGTCAAATACTTTGGAATTGAAGCGGTGATTACAAAAAGTTCTGCGGACTTCACAGAACTTTTCGACATTGCCAACCCTTAATCCTTAAGACCCCTTCGGGGGCCTTTTAAAACAAACGTACTGTTTAAGGAGGACGTTTTATGCCTGTTGCAAATCCAGTGAATCCGAGAAAAAAGTTTTTGTGGGCTCTTGAGTTTGATGGTCTTGAGACCATGCTCGCTCAAAAAGTCAAAATGCCGACCATTGAAATCGAAAGTGCCGAACACGGTGCCTCGAATTTGATGATTAAAACGGGCGGCAAGGTGAAGATCAGTGACATCGAAGTCACGAAATTGATGTACCAAAACAAGAACGAGAACTGGGCCTACGATTGGATGAAACTCGTCTCGAATCCTGAAAACGGTCAAATGGGCATCCCTTCTGTGTACAAACGCAATGGGTACATCATCCACTTTCAGGCCGATGGCGAGACAGTGCTTGAAAAGTGGGAGTGCATTGGTTGCTGGCCTAAGAAAAAAGATCATGACGAGTTGGACAAAACAAGTTTGGCCGACAACCTCATGGAAATGGTCACACTTTCCTGTGATTACGTGATTCGCACGTCATAAAACGTCCTCCTAAAACGGAGGAATCATGGAAAAAGTTAGCGGATTTTTTGGAAAATTGCCTGATCGTGCGGAGCAAGAAATTGTTTTGCCGTCTGGGCGCAAAATCACCATTCTCGAAACCACGGGGGCCGATGAATCGACGCTCTCGAAAGGTATCAAAAACAACCCTGCTCAGGGTATCAACAAATTTTTGTCGCGTGTGACGAAAAATTTGGACGGTAAAGAAGGCTCTGTCTCGGAAGACGAATTCAAGAAAATGCTCTCAGGAGATCGCACCGCGATGATCCTGAAAATTCGTATTCTGACTCACGGGGCTCATTACAAATACAATTTGAAGTGTACTGAGTGCGGCACGGATGGTGAATTCGAGATCGACCTAGACAATATGGTCGCCGAGATTAAACCTTACCCGCACGGCGACGAACGCGAATTTTTTGTTGAGTGCGATGGTCATAAACTTTTCTTCCAAATGCCTGACGGTTTGACAGAAGAGAAGTCACTGCAAAACAAAGACCTCGATATCAACAAACGAATCAACGCTATGCGCTTGTGGGAAGTGGGAGAAAAAGGCCCTCTTCCTGTTGCGGCTGACAACTTGAAAAGTCGTCACATCGCTCTGTTGCGCAAACGTTTGAAGGAAGTCGAGTGCGAAATGGACAACATTGCGCAGTTGGATTGCCAAAATTGCGGTACGCGTCACGCTGCGAATGTGACAGAGGATGTAAGTTTTTTATTCCCGAATATGACGTAGACGAGGATATTTTTTTCCTCGACTACGCTGGGTGCTCCGCACTGGCAGGGGTGGGCTACGAAATGCCCACCCTTCTACGTCGTAAATTCGTGGATCGGCTCAGGTCTCAATTGGAGTTTGAGCGAGAGGAAGCTAAAAAGGCGAGAAAACAACGATGAGTGATATTCGCTTCGGCATTTTATTGTCCCTTAAAGACTCTGTTTCCAATGGTGTCAAAAAGGTTTCCACAAACCTTAGTGGCATGAAGCAAGCCGCGACTGACGCGGTGAGCAAACTCAACAAGATGGACGCCGCCTTGTCCGCAATTGGTGGCACCATGATCGCCGCCAAATCCATTCAACTTTTCAAAGATTTGATCGGGCCTGCCATGGAGTTTGAGCAGACCGTTTCGCAAATCCGCACGCGTCTAAACGAAGTCGGGACGACGAGTGACGATATCAGCAAAAAAGTTTTAGAGCTTTCGATGGCATTCGGCTCTGACGCACAGACGCAAGCCCGTGGCTTCTTTCAGGCGTTGGACGACGGTGCGCAAAGCAGTGCTGACGCAATGACGATTTTGACTAGCTCGAACAAGCTGGCCAAAGCCGCCGTTGTCGATTTTGGGACAAGCACGAAGGCCATTCAGGACGTGCTAAACGCTTACGGTAAGTCGGCGGATCAGGCATCCCACATCGCAGAAGTGTTTTTGAAAACGGATATCGCAGGTGCGAACCTCGGTCTAGGCGAAATCTCAAGCTTCATGCAGCGAATCAACCCCATCGCAACCGAACTAGGCGCGAGTTTTGAGGAGGTTGCGGCTTCAGTAGCGACCATGACAAGCAAGGGCGTCAATGCCCGTCAGGCGTTCAACAGCGTAGGCTTCGCGCTCTCGGCTTTACAAAGCCACGAAAAAGAACTTTCGCCGTTCCTGAAGGCAATCGGTGAAGACAGCTTGGAATCCGCCATCCAGACCTACGGTTTCACCGAAGTTTTGGATGCTCTCGTCAAGACGACCAAAGGCAACAAAGAGGAACTCGAAAAATTCGGCCTAAGCGGGAAGATGTTCAACAACGTGATGAAAACTTTGGGTGAGAACGCCAAAGATCTTAAGAAAAATTTAAGCGACATGGCAACCGACACGGGCGTGCTAGACGATAAATTTAAAGAGGCAACCGATAATAGCAAAGAGCGGTGGAACAAGATGAAAGCCGCAATCGAGGCCACGCGCGAGGAGATCGGCAATAAACTTTTGGCGGCTCTTGAGCCAGTCATCACGAAGATGATGGAGTGGGCGCAAATTTTACAGGTGTGGATAAAAGAGCACCCCAACGTAGCCAGTGCCATTGCAATTTTCAGCGGCGCTATGGCTGCGTTGGGTGTGGCTATCGGATTTGTGGCAGTCATGGCAGGGGTTTTGATGTTTCTTTTGGCACCTCTGGGTATTTTGCTACTCAAAGTCATAGCGGTTATTGCGGCGGTTGTCGCTGTGTTCTATCTTGCAAAAGCCGCTATTCAGGCGTTTGCGGCGAGCAACCACCCAGTCGTCATGCGCATAAAAAAAGCATGGAGTGACACCGTTCAATACCTTAAAGACTTGTGGCTTGTTTTCAAGACAGACATTTTGCCAGTCATCAAATCAATCGGTGATGCTGTTTCCTCAATGTGTACCGCAGTCGGCAATGCTTTTGCAGCAATGTTCAATTGGGTCGGTGATAAAATCAAACAGTTCATGGACTGGATAGAAGCCATGAAACAAAAGATTTTGGAATTTATCAACAGCGTCCCTGAGTTGAAAATGATTATGGACGTCACCATGGCGATAAAAGGTGGCGTGGATAAAGCCGCTGATGCGGGTCTTAAAGATTTGGGTAGTCATTTCAAAATGGGGTCAATCCTTGACGCTATGCCTATGGGGCAGTTTTTCAAGTCTGAAAATATCTCTGGACGCGCAGGCCAAATCAGAAAAGCAGACGAATACTACAACACCCACTTAAACACTGACCCGCAATACAGCCTTGGGCCACAGGAGCAAAAAATCATGCTCGATAGCTCGAACCTACCTCCTCAAGTTTATATGCCCGCAGACGTGATTTTAGACAACAAGGTGATTGGTGAAATTCAACTCAAAAACCTCGAATCTTTGACAAGTAGGGGGGTAACGCGATGACATTAACAGCATTCGACCTCTTCTCAGGGACAGGTAAAAACTATATCAACCCCGAAGTCCTGCGCGGTATCAGCAGCGTAAATGATATCGGCTCTGCAATAACTTTCGGTGCGAACTCGGTTTTGGGAATTGCTCTAAACGCTGACGGTAGCGTGCTCAATGGGCTTTTGCGCCATGCGTTGGGTGGCTATGGTTTTCTTGTGGACACTGTCACAGGGCAACGTCTCGTCTTTCAGTACAACGTGAACGCCAAAGAGACAGGCGGAGCCGACTACGCCATTCAGGCGTGTCTCGGTCGCTCCTCTCCTCGGCATCATTACAAAGGCGGTAAAGACCGCCAATTGCAGTTGCCGATTGTCATTTCGATGAAGGAATTCACCCGCGACGATATCCGCCGAAACGTGCGTTTCCTGCAAAGCCTTGTCTATCCTGACTATAACGGCGATGATGCAAGCCTTGCACCACACCCAGTCGTTTTGATTCAAGGGCGTTTGTACTCTCAAGACTTGTGGCTTGTGACTGACTACGAAATCGAGTGGGGCGAATCGCGTGACCCAATCACACAGTTACCTAGCGAGGCGTTGGTAACGCTGACTTTGCTTGAGCACACTTTGCTCGCCAAATCAGCGAACGACATTTTGCATTTATGAGCGTTTCAGTTCGCACAGACTCAATCTACAAATTCGCTTCGTCGTACTTCGATGAATCGCAAGAGGAGTACGTGTGGGGGATCGCCGATCCGCCTGACACGCCCGTGCGCGATGACGACCAATACTACACATTCCGCGATGGTGACAGATTCGATTTGATCGCCCACAAAATGCTCGGGAGCACACGGTGGCTGTGGGTCGTCATGCACTACAACAACATCAAGGACGCTCTCGACACGTCGGCCCTGATCGGAAAGGAACTTCGCTTACCCAGTAAAATCACTTTGGAAAGGGAGTTTGCCAGTGCCTTCAACACCGCCGTTGATAGTTAAAATTTACGCAAAAGGCTCACCTGTTCAACTTGGTTTGGGTAGCCGAATCATGAGCTTTTCTTACGAAGACGTTGAGAAGGGTGACGACTTGATGCAAATCACGTTCGCCGATCCCTTTCACGAACTCGTGGATTCGCCTCAGTTCACCGAAAACACTGAGTGGATTGTGCAGTGGGGTTTTGCTGGTAGTCTGTACCCCGCACGAAAGGTGCTTATCAAGCGACCAAGTTTTCGCTTTGGCGAGTTGACCGTTGAGGGCTTGGACAAAGGTTCGTCTTTGAAAACTGAAGAAAATTGGGGTGTGGCGAAAAACAAAACAATGGCTGACATCGTGAACGAGATCGCCAAAAAAAGAAAACTCACCCCAGTCTTGGACAGCGCATTGGGCGAAATCATCCCCTTCTTTTTGTATGGTGGCATGACCGATTGGGACGTGCTCGAATATTTTTCATCACGTTTGGAAGATCACGTCTTCAAAGTTTTGAACGACAAGCTGATTTTCAAAAGGCGCGAACTCGACAAGGCGCCTGTCGCCTCATTCGACTATCAGCCCGGGCGCAATTCACGAATTATCGACTACGAAGTTTCAGTCAAGGATCAAGATAACGCAAAAGGCTCTGGCAAAAGCAGTGCGATCGGCATCGATCCGCAGACCTTCAAAAAGAATTTGGAAGAGGCGCACGAAGGTAACACTTCGACCCCGAATTTGGGCAATCGTCGTACAAACAGCAATTACACAAACAGCTACGCGGGTAACATTCCTAGCGTCAAAGCCGCCAACACGTCGGGTGGAACGTCAACCCCTACCACTCAGGGTCAATCAACTGGCAAATCGATTGTGCTCCCGCCCGGGTTTAAACTTGGGAACGTGGCAAAAGGACATCGCCGCAATTCTTTGCTTGGTACTGTGGAGGGGACTTTCGAGATTTCAGCAGATCCGAAAGATCCGTTTTACAAGCATGGCGACATCATCGAAATACGCGGCATCGGTACAAAATTTTCAGGTCTCTACAAAATCGTAGAGGTAACTCACGACCTTAGCGACGGATTCGTATACAAAATGAAGACACAACGCAATGCAGTGAATACGACTTCGGTGGCAGCGGCAGTTATAAACGGATCGATCAACAAGAAAATCCCGAAAGAGAACACCGTTGAGACCATAAAAAAATCGATTGTCGGCACTGTTACAGGTGTCATTTACGGCAATCTCGGGAGGATTTTTTAATGGGAGACATGCCAGTCACCATAGCGGGTTTTGTCGATTTAGTGCGCAAGTATGGTCTTGAGTATTTTGGGCTTTTTTACGGCAGCTACCGAGGAATCGTGGTCAACAATCAAGACCCCCTTAACCTTGGTAGGGTTCAAGTCCGTATTCCACAAATCGCGGCGGACAATAAGGTGGAATACTGGGCTTGGCCCAAGGGCCAGCCAGCAGGGGTAGACTTTGGGGACTTCATGATTCCCCCCAAGGGCTCCCCTGTCTGGATTGAATTTGAAAATGGAAACGCACGGCATCCGATTTGGAACGGCGGACACTGGGGTAAGTCCTTCCCTGCACCTCAGGAAGGTAAACGCCTGAACCCTAATAACAGGGTGCGAAAATCCGAAAAGTGGATTTTCGAGATGGACGACGAGAACGACGTTTTTCGGATTTCGTCCAAGGCGACGGGCGACGGGATCGCAATTCACGGAGATGGCAACATCGAAGTGATCGGTGGCGGCGATTTTACGAAAACCACGGGACCGAGTTCTGACACGATTGAAGGTGACGAAACCGTCAATGTCACAGGCAATTCCGACAAAACGGTTGTCGGAGCTTTGACGATTGCAGCGGCTTCGCTCGCGGCTGTCATTACAGGCGTGGGTACGATTTCAATCGGTGGGCAGATTTTAACGATATCCGGTGGAGGCGGAAGCCTGTTGCTCGAATACGGTTCATCCACAATCGAGATGACTGGTAGCGACGTCAAAATCATGGGTAAAGCGTTCCTCCCGCACGCGCATGTGGGCGTGCAAACGGGTGGGGGAACTTCAGGAGGAGTGGCTTAATGGCGTTGATTGCGAACAATGGAATGACTTTTCCTCAGCGTTTGAATGCGCGTGGATTCATTGAATTCACGTCCGACATTCGTGCGCTTGTTCGCTATTCTATTTATCAGATTTTAGGGACGCCGATCACTGGCCGCTTCATGGAATCCGAATTTGGATCACGAATACAAGAGCTTCTCTTCGAGCCAATTGACGAAATTTTGATTGCTCTCGCGCGCGTGTACACGGTTGAAGCGATTGCGCGTTGGGAGCCCCGCGTCAGTTTGAATGACGTCGCAGTGACGATTGACCCTGATGGCGGCAAAGCGACTATCTATGTGTCCTATGTGATCGTCAATCGTGACATACAGGAAAGTCTCGCAGTCTCTATTCCGAGGCTCGTCAAAGGTGGTGTGTAATGTCTCAATTCGATAACGTAGAATTTCGCGCATTCGATTATGATGGTTTCAAGCAGAGCCTTTTTCAGTTGGCGACAACTGGCGAAGACGGCTTTACTCAGTGGACCGATACGCTCACCTCGAATCAAGGTGTGATGTTTGTTGAGTGGCTATCGTTCATGAGCGCAAATCTTTGCTTCATGCAAAACTTCCACGCCCGCCAAGCCTTTGTCCCGACCGTCACTGAAGCGCGAAACCTCACAAAACTCGCCAAGCAATTCGACTACCAGATTCCGAACAATACGGCCGCCGTGACTGACGTGACCATTTCGCACGAGGATGGAACGCCTTTCGATTTTGACGTCATCATCCCCGCCTTGACACGCTTGTTGACCACAGGTGCAACGCAATTGATTTGGGAAACGACCGCCGATTTGACCATCCCCGCAGGTTCGATTGAAGCGACTGTCGCGGCAAGACACCAAGAGACCAAGACGCAAAGCGATTTGGCTGACGGCACGGACGACTTCAAAAGCATTCTGACTTACGGGCCTTACATCGAAGACAGCTTGGTTGTCGAAGTGGATGGCGTTGAGTGGGTGCAAGTGGACAACTTCTTGGACTCAGGTGCAGCCGATCAGCACTTCCGAATTGAGGTTGATTCTGACAGCATTCCGAGCGTGATTTTCGGTGACGGTGTGAATGGTGCCGTACCCGCCTCAGGTGCCGTATTGGATTACACCTACACCGTTGGCGGTGGTGCTGATGGGAACGTTCCGCCTGACACGATCACCACAATCGAAGGTACGTTTTCAGACGTGAATGGCAATGTCGTGGACTTGGCCGTGACGAATGCGGATGAAGCCGAAGGTGGTGACGACCGCGAAGAAATCGAAGTGTCAAAACTTCGTATCCCTGCAAGCCTTTCGTCAAAAGAAGCGACACTGAATGCCGATGATTTTGAAACAGTGATAGGCGCAGTGAGCGGGGTCGCGCGCGTGAAGACACAGACGGTGAACGACAATGAGGATATCCCTGAGAATACGGTGATTGTCGCCATCCTACCCAGTGCTTCGGACACACTCTCCGAGGCTCTCGAAGCGCAAATCGAAGCCGCCTTGGTAGAAAACCCAACGACTTTGACTTTAAACGTGATTTTGACAGGCCCGACATTCGTGGAGATCCCGATTGACGTGCGCGATTTGGAGATTGAACCTGCGTCGGATGACAGTTCAGGGACTTTTGCCAGTGCGACAATCACGATCATCAACAACACGCTAGACGCTGGTGACTCCGTCACCGTCAATGGTGTCGAATTTGTCGAAACGACCGACTTTGCGGTTGGTGCGGGTGTGAACGACACGGCATTAAATCTCGCAAACGCGATCAACGCAAGCACCGATCCGCTTTTACAGGACGTTTCGGCTTCCGCCAACTCAGCCGTTGTGACAGTCCAAGCACGCACCACAGGCGAACACGGTAATGATTACACGCTAACCGAGTCTGACGGCGCCACAAACAATTTCACTTTGTCAGGTGCGACTTTTGCCAGCGGCACAGATTCGACCTCTCAGGCTTTGGTACGTGAGGCGATTGACTCTTTCTTCGGTCGTGAAAACGTCGATTCAGACGGCGACTACACCGTTGATTTCGGGCAATCGGTTTTTCGCAATCGCTTGATTTGGCTGATTCAAGACATCGCAGGCATTCTGTCTTTCGACTTGGAGACCCCTTCAGCCGAAGAGACAGCATTGGAAGCCAACGAATTCCCGACTTACACTTTAAAGTTTACAACTAGCTAATATGTCACAAGAAAGTAACATACCGCCGCGCATATACCACTTGAACGATCCTGACGGGATTTTCGATTTGTGGAAGCGCATGGTCGATCAGACCGCAGACGATGAACGTGCGCAAGCTGTCCTGTATCAGGACATCATTGACCCTGATGTAACACCTTCGCAGTACCTAGATTTGATGCTGAAATCCTTAGGCAATCCTTTTGTGAGGGTCTATCTGACTGACTTGCAAAAGCGCAAGCTCGTCAAACTCTTGATCCCGATCTATCGCCAAAAAGGTATCGGGAAAGGCATCATAAACGCCTTTCGTTTTTTGACAGAGATCGTCGTTGAGATCATCGACCCGCACGCCAACCCTGACGACGGTTGGTCGATCGGGGAAAGTGAAATTGGGTTGACGACCTACGTCGGTGGCGAGCGAATTTTCACGAATATTTTGAACTATTCTGAGGACTTCGATCAAGCCGATTGGGTGAAAGACACCGTTACCGTCACAGCGGATAGCGTCACGGGCCCTAGCCCGTGGGGTTACGATGCTGACACGTTCGACATGAGTGCGGCCGGTTGCGAGATTTCACAAACATGTACGCCGCTTTATATTTCTGACGAAGATTTCACAGGTTCGATTTGGCTCAAAGCCGCAAGTGCTTGTACCGTCGAAGCGCAAATTCGTGCAGACGGCAACCCGCTTGATGAGACCACAACTTCGTTGAGCGTGACAACCGACTGGCAGCGATTTGAGTTTCATCACCTGACACGCCCCGACGCAATTGGCGACATCGTTTTTTCTTTGAAATCGACCGCAGGAATCGTGCCCGATGTTTACGCTTGGGGTGCCCAACTTGTGCGCGATGACGAAAAACAACCCTACGTCAGTCGCACCTTGGCGGATGGTGGCGATTCCGAGAAAGTCGGGTCGTGGGCCTATCACTTTTTTATTCAGAGCCCCGTCACATTGACTGAAAACGAAGAAACAATTTTGCGCATGGTCGCGGATTTCGTGAAGCCGACACACACGCATTATTCGATCATCGACCCGACCGATCTTGGATTTATCGATCACTGGGAAGTGGGACTTTCCGACATTGGCGTAGATACTTATGTCCATGCCTGATTTGAGGATTTTACCTTATGAACAGAAATTTATGGTACTACCGTTTCAAAGCTGACGTCAATTGGTTGGACGATTTTATCGCTAACATTGAGGACGGTTTTGAAAATCTGATTATTGCCATGTCGCAAACACCGGGCGTGGTGACAGGCTTTAGCGTGGTCGAACGCGCACTCGGTCAAAACTTTAGCGTGGATGTTTCCTCAGGTTGGGCCTACGACGTTTTTGGACGTCGTGTCTACAACGCGGCTACGACCAACGTTCCTTTTATCGAGACCTATGGTGGCGACACAATCGAGTGCGTCGGTGTCGGTAACGAGAGAACAGTTTCGGTTTACGGTTTTTACAATTTAGAAGAATCCGACCCTGTCGTAGACGGGAACGGTGACACGGTTTACACGACCAACACAGAGGCTACAGAATTTCGCCTCTACCAAGGCGCTGAAGCGGGTGCTGGTTTATCGACCCCTGCGACAAATCCGAATGATGGTAGCGTACTTCTCGCCAATGTCGTGATTGCGACGGGCGATTCCACAATTGCTGACGCAGACATTGACAATAGTGTTGCAGATCAATTTACAACTTTGATCGGTACTGTCGGCGAAGCCGAGATCCTTTTTGGCTTAGGAGCCAACGAAGTTTCAGCCGAAGACATCCCTTTGCGTGATACAGGTACAAACTTTACTACTGACGATGTTGAGAGCGCATTGGCTGAACTGGCAGGACGTGCCGACGATCTTGAATCCGACGTCGCTGCATTGCCTGATTTGCTTTTAACAACAGGGTTCGCCATTGGCGATTTGCTTTACGCCTCAAGTCCGACCGAACTTTCAAACCTAGCAGATATCGCAACAGGAAATTCTTTGATTTCTGGCGGTGTCGGCGTCGCACCCTCGTGGGGCAAAATTGGACTCACAACGCATGTAAGCGGTACGCTACCAATCGCAAATGGTGGAACAAACATTACATCTTATACAATCGGAGATTTGGTTTACGCAAGTGGGACGACAACACTTTCAAAACTCGCAGGAGTTGCAACAGGCAATTCTCTGATTTCAGGAGGTGTAGGTACAGCACCTTCATGGGGAAAAATCGGTCTTACGACCCACGTAAGCGGAACTCTTCCAGTGGCAAACGGCGGGACAGGTACAACCGCGAGCACAGGCAGTGGAAACGTTGTCCTTTCAGCGAGCCCAACTTTTAGCGGCACAGCGGTTTTTGCTGCTCTGACAGCTTCGGGTAATATAACAACAACTTTAGACGTCGTGATCGCAGGTGCAGGGGTTGGACATTTGCGCCTAGACGGCTCAGGCTCAGGCGATACCTACATATATTCGCCATCCAGTGATAGAATCGATGTCGTCGCAGGTGCAGTGACGATGATGTCATTCATCGAATCAACATCCGATACGATCAACATTCCTTCAGGAGTGAATTTAGACCTAGACGACGAATTAATTTTACCAAATGTCGATCCACCTACAGCACAACAAGCAAACTCAAATAGCATTGTAAAAGGATGGTGCCACTATTATCAACCGACACCAGTGATTATGAATTCTTACAATGTTTCAAGTGTAACAGACAATGGTACTGGCGATTTTGAAGTAAACTGGAATGTTAATTGGGCCACAGATGGAGACGATGCTGCTCCAGTAGCTTCATGCTTAGTCGGTAGAATCGATGTAGGATCATCTTCAGGAACTCCCGGTAGCACTACTTGTGAGACTTGGAATAGCACACCAATTCACGCAGATACTCGTAGCTATATTATAGCGTGTGGAGATCAATAATTATGAAAGTACGCGTACACAAAAAAGATGATGATAACGTTTCATTTGAAGTTTTTCCGTGGAGACGCAAGAGAGAAGACCAAACTGATGAAGAATTTATGGATTCACTAACTATAAATCACCCACTTCACGGTGATAAATTTGTAGGTAAAGAAATGTTCGATATTCATCACGATGAACTTCCTGCTAGAGAAGATAGAAATAAGTGGTACCCTGATTTTGAACATCCAACAGAAAAAATAAAAGTTGACCATAATTGGGAACGTAAGATCATGCCTGTCGATATTATCAAACAAAAGCACATGGATAAAATTACGTCGTTTGAAGATCACAAAAAAGCTGAAAAGTTTACTGATAAAGAGTGGATGCAACAAGCTCTTAAAAACCTAGACGATAAAGTCGCCAAAGGCGAGGCTGACAAGCCGATGATCCGCGCAAAACTCACAGCAAAAATTCAACAACTAAACCAAGAGGAATCATGAACCCTACAAAATCAAAACAATCTGAAAATCCCGTTAAGCCCACCCCCCAAGCTTTCGCCGTTCTGGTGAGCGCCGAGGAGCGTCTTGAACTACTCACCGCTCTCAATGCAGGTGTTCAACACCTCGGTGCTACGGGGCTGAATCTTATTGTCGTTGGACAGCTTTTTGAGAAAATCACGAAAGCTCAAGCTGTGACACTTATGCAAAAAGCACCGACACAGAACGATAAAAAAGAAACGGCGGTCAAATGAGTATTCATCACAACCTTCTTAGTACAGTCGATAACGGTGACACAATTACTTTCAAATTCAAGTTCGCTTCAGACGCAGTCGGACTTCCTGAATCTGATTGCCTGAAAGATTTCACTGTCAAAAAAACAGATGCACTTTTGGAAGCCGAAAAGTCTATATTTTTGACCTATCTCGCTGAATTAGAGTTGGAAGAAATTGCTAAGGCAGAAAAAGCCGCAAAAAAATTGGCGAAAGAAGAAGCCAAAAAAGCGGCTGATTCTGAAAGTGAACCACCCGAAAAAACTGAGGAGTAATCGTGGAAGAATTCGTCTCCAAAACTCTCGAAAATTACGGCCCTATGGGGTTCGCTATTGTCATTTTCATGATCGTGGTTTTTCTAGGTGGTGGAAAATTGATTTGGAAAATCGTCAATTTTTTTATCGCCGCAATCGATAAACGCGATGTAGCTATGGAGCAAATGACGAAGGACTTCTCTTGCAGTTTGAAAGAGCAAAACGAGTCGTGCGCAAGGTCGCAAAAAGAGCAAGTCGCGGCAATCCGTGACCAATCCTTCAACTTTTTGCAGGCACTCGAATCGCATACGCGCCTACTCACTGAACGTCACGACATACTGCTCAAAGGTGTGGACGACATTAAAAAAAAAATTGGCGCAACTTAAGTCATTCTAAATTTCAGTGTCACTAAAATTATGTCAGAAATCATTATAAAACCCAAGTGGTTACAGATTGCAGAAAATGAACTTGGCGTTGCCGAAGTGAACGGCCCGAAAGACAACCCGAGAATTTTGGAATATCAGCGCACAACCACCCTTGGCGCGCAGCACGACGAGGTGCCATGGTGCGCCTGTTTCGCCAATTTCTGCCTGTCTACGACAGGCTACAAAGGCACAGGGCTCCCAAACGCACGCAGCTTCCTCTCGTTCGGAACCGCTCTCAAAGAGCCTGCGTATGGGTGTGTTGTTGTTTTGAGACGCGGCAATAGCAACTGGCAAGGGCATGTGGGATTCTTTGTCGGCTACGACAAAGACGGAAACTACATGATCCTTGGTGGCAATCAATCTGATAAAGTTTCCATTCAGGCGTTCAAAGCGAAAGACGTTTTGGGCTGTCGATGGATTTAACAGGAGAAAATATGGAATTCTTAAAAGGTAAAAAAACTTACATCGTAGGCGCGGTTTCACTTGTACTGGCAGGATTGAACATCTTCCACGTCATCCAACCTGACACGTATGAACAACTGCTAGGATTTTTGTTACCATTCGGCGTCTTTGCAGTTCGTAGTGCAATGACCACAGAGTCAAAAAAAAACTAAACATTTTTTCGCAAATTTCTTTGTTTTTGAAAGCTCGAAAATTACTGAAATCAATGTCCAAGAAAAAATAGTTTTTCCTCAAAACGTACCTGCCTGTAAAGCAGGTACGACTTTTTGAATGAGGGAACTTTTATGGCAAAAGAAATCAGATCAGACGAGTGGATAAAACAGGGTATAAAACTGTTCGGTAAAAATCGTTTTGCGTGGCGCTTTGAGTGTCCAAAATGTGGCGGCACGCAGTCGGCTTTAGACTTCGTCAACGTGAAACGTTTTGCCGCAGGACCGCGACTCGCTTTCTTGCTTTGCAAGAATGGTGCACTCGATCTCAAAAATGTTCCCCTCAACCAGATCGGCTGCAACTTCAATTCTACAACATCCGACCTTTCGCAGGTCGTCATAGTCATCAATCCGAAGGGTAAGAAAATACCAGTCTTCCCTTTTGCCAAAAAGTAAATTTTCCGCAAACGTTTAAGGCGGTATGGCAAAAGTATCGGTCGGCACAATCGAATCGCGGTGGATAGCCACACCCGAAGAAAACGCTATCATCCATAAAGCGACATCGTGCTTTATGGAAAGTGCGCGTTTCAACTTGGCGTTCCAAAACAAACAGTGGGACGGTGTGTTGCGGATGTTCAACCCAAAATCTGGGATCCTCCCTTCAGGTTTGGTGCCCGATGCGATTGAAGCTCTAGAAGCCTGTGGATATCCTGTGGATATCACTTCCCATGCGCCTGACGCGCCCCCGCGCGTAGGCGGGGAAATTTATTTTGAATTGGACGACGATCATCAAATGAGCACCGTCGAAGCTTTGGCTTCGACGAACCGTGGAATTTTTCACGGTGCCACCAATGCGGGCAAAACGAAAATCGCCGAAGCGTGGTGCGCGCTAAACGACCTGAAGACAATCTTCCTTGTTCCATCACAGGAACTCCTCAACCAAACCGTCGCTTCGTTCAAACGCGACACCAACCTTGACGTTGGTCACATCTCCGCCAAAGACGACTGGGTGATCGGGAAAGACGTAACTGTCTGTCTCGTCACCTCAGTCGCCAAGCGCAAATCGCGCAAGACGGGTAAGCTGATAAACGCCAAGGCGGTTGAGGATTTTGCGAAAATTGCACCGCTCTTTCAGGCCGTGATCGTAGATGAGTGTCATCACCTAGTCGCCCCTACGTGGCAGTCGGTTATGCACTCTCTGCGAAATGCGCATTTTCGCTTTGGTCTTTCTGGCACGCCTTGGGCAACACGCGAAGACCAACTTCAGGTCATGGCACATTTGGGGCCAGTCCTGAAGGTAGTGACAAACAAGGAATTGATTGAAAAAGGTTGGTCGGCAAAACCACTTATCCACATGGTCAAATATTCGTGTCCTAAGTCTGCGATCAAAGTTGAAGATTACGACGACCTCGAAGCCTTCGGGTTGATCTATCAAAAAGAGATTGTCGAAAATTCGCCGCGAAATACGATGATCCAAAAATTTTGTGAGAAGCTATTTGGCCTGAAAAAATCTTGTTTGGTTTTGGCCAACCGCGTTGAGCATTGTTATGAGTTGGGATCGCTCCTAGCAGAATCCAATATTCCGCACCACGTCATAACCGGCCAGCGAACAAAGTCAGAAGACCGCGTTCAGTTTTTGACGGACTTCAAAGAAGGCAAGACACCAATTTTAATATCGAATGTTGTCAACGAGGGTATCGATATACCCTCGTTGAACGCCCTGATTTTCGCGGGCGGCGGGAAGTCTTCGCAGCAAATTGTGCAGCGCGTCGGGCGTGGCATTCGTAAAAAACCAGAAGGGGAAAACACCGTGCAAATTTTTGATTTTATGGATGAGTCTAGCGAAATGCTCAGAGGACATTCGATGATGCGTGTTCGACTTTACAAACAAGAAGGATTTCAAGTGGAACACACTGAGATTTAGGGAGCAACCATTTCGTGACGGCTCAAACCGACCAATTTGATTTTCAGTTTCAGTCTAAGTTTCTGGCGATGATGCTAGGCGAAGCTGGTTTTTTGGAGCGTTACGGCGCGATCATTGAGCCTGCTTATTTCTCAGACATCTACCACCAAATGCTTTGCGAAATCGTAAATAACTATTTTCGCAAGTATGAGTACGGCCCGACGATTGAAGTTTTGATCGAGGAAGTCCAAAAAATCAAAGAAAAAGAACGTCGTGAAATGCTCTCGGAGACCCTCAACGAGGTTTTAAACTCCGATCTTTCCGACGCAGGTTACTACTCCGACCAAGCGGTTTTATTCTGCCAACGACAATCGACGCTAGTCGCCCTGCGCAGTGCGGCTAAGGAGCTACGCGACGGGAACTTAGACGGCGTTTTGCCGACAATCGAAAAAGCGATGTTGGTCGGCCAAGCGATGAACGCCGAAGCGTTGGGGATCGACTACTGGCAGGACTTCGACAAACCCGAAATTGTCGCAGATGAGCCAAAAGTCCCGACTATGTTGGGCGACCCGAACGGTTACGGTTTGGATAAAGTTCTGCGCGGTGGTCTCATGCAAGGCAACGTCGGTTTGGTGCAAATTCCTGTTGGTAAAGGGAAATCGGTATTTTTGATGAACTGCGCAGGCAATGCGGTTTTGCAAAATTACAACGTCGTAATGATTTCACTTGAGTTGTCTGAGCGAGAACTGATGAAGCGATGCAACTCATTTTTCACAGGTATTTCAACCGAGAAGCTTTCACAGATGGCTAG